>Ga0209628_10000907_pt1 | contig 18624 bp, 19 predicted proteins | sample TergutCu122P4_FD_187285 | JGI IMG/M metagenome (GOLD analysis project Ga0209628, IMG submission 187285) | Cubitermes ugandensis P4 segment gut microbial communities from Kakamega Forest, Kenya - Cu122 P4 (SPAdes) (version 2) | ecosystem: Host-associated > Arthropoda: Insects > Digestive system...
CTTACTACATTAAACAATCCCGTCTTGAAATTTTATCATATTCAGCAACGATATGTCAACGACCAGGACAGTTTGAAAATTTACTACCGAACCTCAACACATGGCGAGTGGGTATTTTTGGAAAAATATACCGAAATGATTACGGAATGGACAGAACGAACCATTCCACTGCCCGAACCTTCAAACCAATATTACATTGCATTTGAAGGACATTTGGGATGGGGACATTCGGTACAGTTGGACAATGTCTATATCGGCGACCATTTCACAACCGATATAGCAGTAAAAGATATTGTTCCAAAGGGTGTTCATGTTGGACTTTCCCCACAACAGGCTGTTACGACAACGATAAAAAACAACGGCAGAACGGCGGTAACAGGATTCGATGTAACACTCTATCTCAACGAAACTTTTGTGGCAAAAGAGGTTTTTACATCTATTTTACCGGCGTTGGACGAGGTAAATTATACTTTCAATGCAAAAGTTGACCTCTCTGTATCTGCAACGTATCTGTTGACTGTTGCGGTTGATTTGGAAGGCGATGAGTTTCCCGATAATGACGAACTGACGGTAACGGTTAAAAATTTGGTATGCGATGCGCTCACATTTCCCTACGATGAAGGATTTGAAGAAGATATATTTCCGCCTCATTGCTGGAAATTAGCAGGTACGGAATGGGATAGACAAACCTACAGCGCCCACACCGGCATCGGCAGAGCGCGCCATAAATGGTGGGACGGACGAGCGCAGGACGGCTGGCTCATTTCACCGAAATTTTCCATCCCCCAAAATGGTAATTATATGCTCGAATTTTGGTCGCATGTATATGATAAAAAATTCTTCACCTATTCGGGTATCTGGATTTCAACAACAAATACCAACATCCCCTCTTTTATTGAAGAACACAGTTTGTACGGCGATGAAATACCCGATGAAATATGGAAAAAGATAGAAGTGCCATTAAACAAATATGCCGGAAAAGATATTTATATCGCTTTTCGTTATAAAAACAATGGCGGACAAAGCGGGCATATCTGGTCGGTTGATGATATAAAGGTTTTCAATTTAGACAAGCATATTGATGCAGAAGTGATAGAAATTACTGCTCCGCCAAGTCTGGGTATCAATTTAACCAATGCCGAAACTGTATCCGTCCGTATAAAAAACAACGGAGGAGACAATATAAGCGGATTTCAATTAAAATTGGAGTGTAACGGTTCGGTAATAGCCACCGAAAACTACATCGGTTTTATTCCAAGTTTAGTAACCGGCAATTTCACCTTTAATGCAAAATTAGACCTTTCGGCATCCGGAAAGCATAGCGTAAAGGTTACGGTAATTCTACCCGGCGACATGGTTCCGGAGAATGATTCAAAAGTAAAAATTGTTGAAAACAGAATCTGCCCGCCCGTAACAGACTACCCCTGGCACGGGGAATTTCAAGGCGTTGCCCCCGGCGAAATAGACGATTGCTGGACAAACATTGACGCAGACGGAGATACCAAAAAATGGTGGTCGTTAGAATCAAACGGACAATTTTATGCCATTTCAGAATCCTACGATGCCGTATTTGAATTTCCGTTAACGCCTGATAACTGGCTGCTCACTCCTCCTTTGTCATTGGCTCAAAGCGAAGACTATCAACTCACATATAAAATCGGCGGCGCTACTTCCCAAACAACAAGCGCAGAAAAATACTCTATCCTGATTTCAAAAACAGGAATAAACCCTGCCAACTTCACACCGGTTAGAACAGAAACGCTTTATCCGTCAGATTACACCGAATTACTAACCGGCGCTCTTTCCGGTTATGGCTTGAAAACCGTCAAAGTACCCCTCACCACATACTCAGGCGAAACCATTTACATCGCTTTCCGCCACTGGGACTGCACAGCCCAAGACAGATTAATCCTTACAGATATTTATGTTAATAACTTCTTACATAACATCGAAAATATTCCCGATAAAACACCCTTTACAGCATGGATTAATAACGATAGACTTTATGTTGAAGGATTGAATGTCAGCGATAATCTAAGCGTATATACCGTTGTCGGACAGTTGGTTTATCAAAACGTTGCAACAAGTGAAACAATGATCATTGATTTGAATACTCGCGGCATTTATATTGTTCAATCGGGGAACAGAGTGGTTAAGGTGGTGTATTAAGCCCGTTTATATTTTGATTTTAAGAAGTACTAATTAACCGTTAGGAACGCAAATATTTAAAAAAATATTCTAAATAATAATAAAATGGCATTAAATTTGTTATTAATAATGTATTAAAAATTTAAACTTTATATTTTATGAAAAAAGTAATCATCGTTTTATTTTTCGCAGGAATTACAGTCATTGGATTTGCTCAACAAAAAATTCAACCGAACTGGCAAGATTTTTCAACCGTTATCAACACAACAGGACAGGACAAAATCAGCATGATTTATGTTTATAACACACCATGCGATTTGTGTACAACCACCGAAGAAACCATTTTAGCAGACTCTACGGTCGTTAATACGTTGAAAAAAGATTTTATTGTTGCCAAATTCGATTCGGGAACAAAAGAAGATGTTGTAGTAAAAGGGCAAACTTATCCCTACACTGCTTCTTCCGAGACAACCGGTGTAAACATTTACGCCATCATATTATTAAAAGGTGTGATGGGATTTCCCACTTTCGTTTTTATAGATAAAGAAGGTGAACCAATAGGGAGACATTTTCCGGTGAAAGAAAAAAATGAGTTTTTGCAAATTTTAAATTACTATTCATCAGGCGACTATAAAAACGCCTCTTATGAAGAGTGGATTAAAAAGCAATAATTTATCGAAATCAGAATAGAAACTGTCTTAAAGATTAAACTCTTTAAAGGCAGTTTCTTTATTTTATAACATAGTAAAACATGGTCGAAATCAACTTTCCACTTCCGACAAAAGAAGAAATCATTACTGCTGCACATCACATTGAGCCTTATATACGTCGCACACCTGTATTGACAAACGACTACGTAAACGAACGCTGTAATACGGAGATATTTTTTAAATGTGAAAACTTTCAACAAGCCGGCTCATTCAAATCACGAGGCGCATGTAACAACCTGTTTCAATTAACAAACGAAGAGCGCCAACGTGGCGTATGTACCCATTCATCAGGTAACCACGCTGCTGCATTAGCACGCGCTGCCAAGCTGTTCGGAACAGAAGCATTCATCGTTATGCCCAAAAATTCGGAAAAAGTAAAAATAGAAAACGTAAAAAACTATGGCGGTAAAATATTCTTCTGCGAACCCACCCTCGAAGCCAGAGAAACCACCTTGCAACAACTCCGACAACAAACCGACTCCATCGAAATACACCCTTATAACAACCTGAAAACCATTGCCGGACAGGCAACAGCCTGCAAAGAACTATTAGAACAGTGCAACGGAGATGTAGATATTGTGATAGCCCCTGTCGGAGGAGGCGGACTGCTCAGCGGAACAGCCCTGTCGGCACATTATTTCGGCAATAATGTTCGTGTAGTCGCAGGAGAACCCGAAAACGCCGACGATGCCGCACAATCATTCTATTCCGGCACATTAATTCCCGTCAAACAACCCGAAACCATCGCCGACGGTCTGCGAACTTCGCTCGGCTCTTACACTTTTCCCATCATCTCGAACTATGTTTACGACATTTACCCCGTTTCCGAAGAAGCCATTATAGAAGCCATGAAACTCATTTTCGATAAAATGAAAATTGTCGTAGAACCTTCATCGGCAGTCGCTTTAGCCGTTGTGATGGAAAACATCAGCAAGTTTATCGGTAAAAAAACCGGCATCATCCTCTCCGGTGGAAATATTGATGCACAACGAATGGCAAATCTGCTGAGACATAATAACTGAAAAAAGTGTAATTTTGCACTCGGAATGCAAAATTACACCAAATTGATACAATGTAATGGTTACCATTAATATCATTGAACGACCCGACCCTGTCATCTTTGCTCCCTACCAACGCTTCTTCTTTGAGTTGCTCGGAGAAACAGAACGGATATCCATAGAACGCACACGAAAAGAAAAAGATAAAATCGAAAAAATGTTGGGATGGGTGTTAACCCGAATGGAAGCAGCATATCGTTATCACGTTCATCCTGCTGCTGTTCGCATCGCTTTTCACGAAAAAGGGAAACCGTATTTTCCCGATTTTTACGATTTTAAATTCAACATCACACACGGAGGAAGCATCATTGCGGTTGCATTTTGTAACAACTATGAAGTCGGAATAGATGTTGAAGCAACCGACAGAAAAGTTAATCTGATGATTGCCGAACGCTATTTCACTCAGTCGGAATCTGAATTTTTGGAAATAATGCCCGAACAACAACGTTCACATACTTTCCTGCGACTCTGGACAATCAAAGAAGCCTATTTAAAAATGACAGGAGATGGATTATCAAAACCCTTAAACTCCTTTGAAATTAAACACGATGGAAATGAAATAAAAATTTATGAAAATGAAATACTGCAAAACTGCACCGTTTTTCAAGACGAAACCGACCCAAAACACTTCATCACCATTTGTGTAAAAGGAAATGAAAATAATTTTACTGTTAAAAGACTATATCTCAAAGACATAATCAAACCACCCTCTATTCTTAATTAATTAAAAGTATTCCTTCCGCATATAATTTGTTTGAAAACATTTTTTCTGCCAATATCACATCCCTACAGGATGGTACATTCTAATAAATCTTATTTAATAATTTAGCTTAGGATTTATAACAGATAAAAAAAATGGTTTACCTTTGTAAAAAAAAATAAAAGGTGAAATTTAGAACTTTATTTAGTCAGGCTACTTATATTATCATATTGATTGTTACTATATTAATGACAATATGTATTCTCTATGTCAATCAAAAAATGCAAACAACGACAGAAGTAAATGAGCAAAGATATACGTGGCAGATATTGAATAACACCATAAAACAAACAGATTCTTTCTTCGAAAAAAACGAAACAATGTTTGTTGAACTCTCTAAATTCGCATCATTATTGGAAAATGACACTACTCTTTTACGCACTACATTGACACAATTATTGGAAAACAATAGCGAATTACGCTCCACATTCATTCACTTTTACGATTCAACAAAAAAACTGCAACTCTATTTAATTCGTGATAAAAACCAAATTCAAAAAGCCGTATTGAGCGAATATATCTCGGAAATGAAACAAAAATCTTTACAAGACCATTTCGAGAAAAACAACAATCATCCTTTTTGGGACAATCCCACCATATCCGTTACCGACGACCATGCATATATTAATCTTTATGTGCCTTTTTACGACAAATCGAAACGATTGAAAGGCTTTATTGGTTTCAACATGAATTTGAAATGGGTTGATTCAATACTCAACTCGGTAATAACATTTTACGAAAAAGACGCTCATGCTTTTATTTTTATGATGAGTCAGGACGGATACGTTATCAGCACAGCAGGAAACCTCAGAATCAAGAAAAACGACAACCTGATAGAGGCATCTAAAGATGACTTGCCATTTACCTCCATGCTCTATAACATGCGAAACAGAGAAACAGACTGCATCAAACTTAAAAGCAATTTCATTGAAACATCCAATATGTTCTTTTTTAAGAGTTTGACAAATAAAAGAATATCCATTGCTTTATCTTTCAATAAAAATCAATCTATGACCGTGTGGACTCGTCAATTCATCATGATTCTTTCCGTACTGATATTCTTTTTGGGCATTATTACTTTATGGTTTTGGTTATATTTAAAAAACAGATATAAAATAGTAAATAATCTGGAAGAATGTTTGCAGGAGATTGAAAAAGGATCAACCACCGCTGTTTTACCTTCTCCTTCTTTTCATCAAGACCTTCAACGCCTTTACTATAGCATAGAAAAAATGCAAAAAGGAATTAGTATGAGAAACGAAGAACGTACATATTCCACACGAGCCGAAGAATACAAGAAAAATGAAATAGAAAATGCCCAAAGAATAAGAATGTATTTCTATTCTTCCGCTTTTCGGGTTTATCCTGAATATCTGGCAAATAAAATAAAACAATATGTTAAAAAAGATTATTTGTCGGATAGTGTAGGAGGCGATTTTCACGATTATTTCAGCATATCACCTCAACAAATCTGTTTTATTACCGGAACCGTTTCACGCTCCAAAAAAGAGACAAGCAACATACAAACTGCCATGGATATTATAATGACAATGACATTGTTACGGTCAAACTTCAAAATCTATTCTTCTCTTTATCAAAGTGTTTTTTCTCTAAACAACGACTTGTATTTACAAAATAACGGCAGGTTTACCATTAATGCTTTTATCGGCGTTTTTAATTGTGAAACCGGAGTTTTAGAGTCGGTAAGCGCCGGAGCGCCAACACCTTATATGATAGCGCACCGCAGCATCTTTCATTTTCCCGAACAAAACGGATTACCACTCGCCTCAAGACGAAATGAAGAATATTCTATCGGGAAAAAAGAACTTTCAAATGGTGACATGCTGCTTATATTCACCGAAGGCGTAGTTTCACGACAAAATATCAATACAGAAAAATACGGAGAAGTTAGACTGCAACAAACCATGCGCGCAATAAGCATGATGGACCCAGAAATGTTTGTAGAAAAAATCGCTGAAAACATCAACGACTTCACCAAAGGTCAACCATCGCAAGTAGATGATTATACACTATTTGCAATTAAATATAATAAAACATGAATTACAAATTAAATCATCTTCAACCAAAATCGGTATGGCAATATTTTGAAGAGATATGCCAAATTCCGCATCCATCTAAAAAAGAGGAAAAACTAAGCGCTTTTTTGATGGATTTTGCAAAAAAACACAACCTCGAAGCCCTTCAAGATAAAGCCGGAAATGTCATCATCAAAAAACCGGCATTTAAAGGCTTTGAGAAGATGAAAACTGTTGTTTTACAAAGCCATATAGACATGGTTTGTGAAAAAAATGCCGACAAACAATTCGATTTCGACAACGATGCCATCCAAATTGTCATTGACGGTGACTGGATACGTGCCGATGGAACAACATTAGGCGCTGACGACGGCATCGGCGTTGCCGCATCTTTGGCATTATTAGCCGACAACACCATTCAACACGGTCCGCTCGAATGTCTCTTTACAGTGGATGAAGAAACCGGACTTACCGGCGCTTTCGCCTTAGAAACAGGCTTTATGTCGAGCGACATTTTGATTAATCTTGATTCGGAAGACGAAGGTGAAATCTTTATCGGATGCGCAGGCGGTGGCGATACCGAAGCCGCCTTTACCTTTGAAAACAATTCTGTACCTGCCGACTCCATAGCCTATACAATTTGGGTCAAAGGACTTACAGGTGGTCATTCCGGCGATGAAATTCACAAAGGACGCGGTAACTCCATAAAAATATTGACACGTTTCCTCTTCGAGGCAAACAAACTCAATATGCGAATTTCTGAAATAGGAGGAGGCAACATGCGTAATGCCATTCCACGTGAAGCCAACGCTACTATTGTCATCTCTGAAAAACAAAGTAAGAAATGGGAATCCATATTCCGTAACTTACGCGATGAAATAGCCAATGAACTGTCCGTTCAGGAACCAAACTTTAATGCTATTTTAGAAAAAACAAAACTCCCCAAAACCGTCATTGACACACAAACACAACAAAATCTGTTATTGTCGTTATACGCCTGTCCTCACGGGGTTATCGCCATGAGCGCAAAAATGCCCGGTTTGGTCGAGACGTCCACCAATTTGGCAAGTGTCAAAATGAACGCTAAGAAAAACATCATAACCATAGCCACCAGTCAGCGCAGTTCGGTAGAAAGCAGCAAAAAAGACGTGATGAACATGGTAGAAAATGTGTTTACATTAGCGCAGGCAAAAGTAAAACATGGAAACGGCTATCCGGGTTGGGATCCGAACCCCAATTCCGAAATATTAAAAATAACGGTAGAGGCTTATAAAAAACTTTTCAGGAAAGAACCTGTAGTGCGCGCCATTCATGCAGGGTTGGAATGTGGGCTGTTTTTGGGTAAATATCCTCATTTAGATATGGTTTCATACGGACCAACGCTACGCTTGGTTCATACTCCTGAAGAAAAAATAGAAATTGCCACAGTGGATAAATTCTGGAAACATACATTGGAAATTTTGAAGAATATTCCGGGAAAATAAAAATCTTATTGCACTTCACCATTCAGCACTACACTTTCCACTTTATTATGTCCGTAGGCGTAGGGCATAAATTGATATGTTACAATGGGTTCAGTGATAAAAAAGTTGGCTCGTTTTCCTTTGGCAATGCTTCCTAATTCGTCTTGAACGCCCATGGCGTAAGCGGTGTTAATAGTTGTAGCGTTGATGACTTCTTCAGGCAGCATTTTATATTTGATACATCCCAAAGAGGCGATAAACTGCATATTTCCCGACGGGGAACTTCCGGGGTTGTAGTCGCTGGCTAAGGCTACCGGTAATCCTGCGTCTATCATTTTACGTGCAGGAGAGAGAGGTAATCCTAAGAAAAAGGCGGCGCCGGGCAATATAGTAGGCATGGTTTCGCTGTTGAGCAAACAGGCAATTTCTTCATCACCTATATATTCTAAATGGTCAACCGAAAGGGCATTATATTTCACGCCTACCTGCACTCCTCCGCTGAAATCCAATTCGTTGGCATGAATTTTCGGTCTCAAACCATATTTCATTCCTGCCATTAACAAACGGTCGGTATCTTCTACCGTAAAAAATCCTTTATCGCAAAATACGTCAATATAATCGGCTAATTCTTCGGCAGCAACTACCGGCAGCGTTTCATTTATCATTAAATCCACATATTCGGCTTGTCGTCCGCGATATTCCATCGGTATAGCATGGGCGGCAAGGAAGGTGGCGCGTATAGTCAATGGACTGAGTTCCCGTAACCTACGTATCACTCGCAGCATTTTCAATTCTTGTTCGGGATAGAGACCGTAACCGCTTTTTATCTCTACAGCGCCTGTTCCCATCCATTTTATCTCTTCCAAGCGATTCCAAGCGGTTTCTATCAATTCTTCTTCGGAGGCTTCACTCAGCCGTTTTGCCGAGTTGAGTATGCCGCCACCTCGTTTGGCTATCTCTTCGTATGAGAGTCCGCGAATTTTATCAATATATTCTATCTCACGACTTCCTGCATATACAAGATGGGTATGGGAATCGCAAAAAGCAGGGAAAACCATCCGACCTGTAAGGTCATATTCTCTTATTTCGCTTTCATTTTCATATTGTTTCATCGCTTTTCGATAATCTTTCATGGCGCCAAAATCGGCAATCAGTTTATTGTTAATAATCAAAAAAGCGTCTTCGATGGTTTTGATTTTCGACATATCGGCGCCACCAACGCGCTCTACAGGGTTATCCTCTACCTGAATGAGCGATTTTATGTTGTAAAATGCTTGTATCATAACGTTTTAATTAAATGTCATTTATCAGCAAATTTTCCCGTCTTTCATATCTAAAACACGGTCCGACATCTGTGCTAATTGCATATTGTGGGTTACGATGACAAAAGTTTTTTTCAAGTTATCCCGCAATGAAAAAAAGAGGTGATGAAGTTCTTGAGCATTTTTACTGTCTAAGTTTCCTGACGGCTCATCTGCCAGAACAATGGCAGGATTATTTATCAACGCCCTTGCAATAGCGACCCGTTGCTGTTCTCCGCCGCTCAATTCCGATGGCTTGTGGGTTGCCCGCGCTTCGATTTTCAGAAGACAAAGTAGTTCCATCGCCTTTTCCATTGTTTCTTTTTTCTTTTGTCCTTCAATGAATGCCGGAATGCAGATGTTTTCCAAAGCAGTAAATTCGGGTAGCAGATGATGAAATTGAAAGACGAAACCGATATTTTTGTTTCTAAATGCCGATAGTTTTTTATCCGACAATCGCAATACTTCTGTATTTTCAATAATAAGTGTTCCTGAATCGACTCTGTCTAATGTTCCTAAAATGTGCAACAGTGTTGATTTTCCAGCACCCGATGCGCCGGTGATTGCCACTATTTCTTCTTTGTAAATATCAATGGAAACATCGTTGAGAACATGAAGGTTCCCGTATGACTTGTGAATATGATGTGCGGTAATTAACGCCATTATTCGCCAAGATAATGTTTCAACAAGCGGCTACGGTAACTGCTTTTAAGTTTTCGTAGGGCGCCTTCTTTTATTTGGCGAACGCGTTCACGACTTAAATTGGTGTGTAAAGCAATTTCATCAACGGTAAAACTGTAGGGCGTTCCTAATCCGAAAAACATTTTAACAATTGTTTTTTCTTTATCGGAAAGTGTTGACAAAGAGCGTTCAATCTCGATGGTAAGGGATTCGTTCAACAGTTTGTCATCGGTTTCGGGAGCGTCGTCCGACATAAATACGTCTATTAGTCTGGTATCTTCGTCCTGTACCAAAGGAGCATCCATAGAGACGTATGTGGAGTTTACTTTCATTATTGATGTGATTTTGTCAACAGGGAGATCCATTTTTTCGGCAATTTCCTTTATTGAGGCAGAGCGCTCAAACTCCTGTTCCAAACGGTCTTGTACTTTGCGTATTCGTGTCAGAAGTCCTACTTGATTGAGCGGCAGCCGCACCATGCGCGATTGTTCTGCAATAGCTTGTAAAATGGATTGACGTATCCACCATACGGCATAAGAGATAAACTTAAATCCGCGGGTTTCGTCGAAACGTTTCGCCGCTTTTATCAACCCTACATTCCCTTCATTAACAAGGTCTTGAAGGCTTAAACCTTGATTTTGATATTGTTTAGCCACCGATACAACAAAGCGAAGATTGGCAGTACATAGTTTTTCCAAAGCGCGCTGGTCGCCTTCGCGAATACGCTTTGCCAATACTACCTCTTCTTCGGGTGAAATCATCTGTTCGCGACTGATGTCCTGCAAATACTTGTCGAAACAGGCTTCGCCTCGGTTGGTAATTGATTTTGTGATTTTTAATTGCCTCATTCTATTTTGCGCTTTCTACAAGTTTATACTGTCTAACGCAAAAATCGGCAATTTGTTTTATGATTGTTGATAAAAAATTTAAACGGATAATTTTATCACATTTTGATGAATATTAAAAACCTGCGAAACAACAGATTGTACATCGTCATTGACAATGTAATAATCCGATTTCGATATTTTTATATCTTCATCTATTTGAGATTTCATGCGTTGAACAATGGTTTCTTTTGAGATGCCGTCTCGTATTTCGATACGTTTTATTTGCAATGGTTCCGGAGCGGAGACGGTGATGATTTTATCGAACAAAGTTTCAAAATGCGCCTCAAAAAGAACGGCGGCTTCGCAAATGATATATGGTGTTTTAGGTGTCTGTTGTTCAAACCATTGCATTATCTCCTCTTTAATTACCGGATGTACGATTTGATTTAATTGCTGTAATTTCTCTCCATCCGCAAAAACAATTTCTCCGATTATTTTCCGGTTTGGTTCTCCGTTGTTATCAAAAACTTTATCGCCAAAAACAGAACGCAACGCAGTTTTTACATCGGGTCGAAGTAAAGCCCGATGTCCAGCCATATCAGCGGAAAAGATCGGTACACCCAACAGTTTGAATAGATGTAAAACGGTTGACTTTCCGCTTCCGATATTTCCGGTAATGGCAATTTTTAACATATTATTTGATAGGTGATGATGTTGCAATAATGCTGTAATCAGCGTTTTTTTGCAGGCTTCTTCTTTTCGGAATACTCTTTTATGGGAATGAAAACTTTAACCGAGTCGTGAGAAATTCGCAACGACGGATATTTTTCCAATGCAACCATTTGATTGAAAGTATCTTTGATGGTTCCTAACCGAACAGGCGATGTTTTTACTGAACGAATGGTGTCAACCATTCCTTTTATCCCTTCAATAAGTACGGTTTGCGGAGAAATAGTTGTTGAAACACATTGTTGAAATTGGTCGGCAATATTGTATTGAATGTCAAGCGAAATAGGAACTTCTTTTTTAACCGGAATATCAAAGAAAAACACAATGGAATCGGGCGACAGGGATTCACAATGCCCGTTGTAGTTTATTTGTCGGAGAAATTTTTGGAGATATGGTTCCACCGGCAAAATACCTTGATAGCGTCCTTTAATTTTTTCAACCTGAATATCGCTCAGGTCTATAACCAATTTGTCTTTCTTCCTGATTTTATTAAGGTCGTGAAGAAAAGATTGTGCCTGACAGGTTATTTCTTTGTCCGACTGTCCTGTTAAAATATATTTTGATGGACATTCCGACACTTGAACGGATAGCGAAAAATCAATCGTCTCTTTTTGCGAATAACTGATAAGATACCACAAAGCAAAACTGACCGCTATGCAGATAAGAAATGCTAAAAACTTATATTTCATTCATCAAGAAGGCTGATGTTTTGCAATCGCTGATTTTTCGATTTTTAACTTTCCCTGTCCTTCGGTTTCTATAATCGCTGTTGTATCATCAAGTTCAAGGACTTTCCCATGGATGCCTGCGATGGTTACAATTTTATCTCCTTTTTTCAATGCTTCGCGAAATTTACGTTCTTCTTTGGCTCGTTTTGATTGAGGACGAATAAGAAACATATAAAAGACAACGATGATTAAGACTATAAACAGGTAATTTCCCCAACTTTTATCTTCCTTTATTTCTTCCTGAATTGGAGTTTGCGAAACGGGTTGCTCGGTTACATGACCTTCTTGAGCAGTTGTTTCACCTTGTTGAACGACAGTCTGTTGCTGATTTTCATTTTGTCCTCCTACCGGAGTTGATTGAACCAGCAGAAGTGTGTTGAATGTACTCATATAAAATATATTTTAAAAAATTATTGATTTGCTGAAACGACGTTGGCGCTGATGGTAAGTACTTGTGTACGTGGCTGTCCGTTTGTAATTACCGTAACCGTTTTTGAGCGGTATCCGCTCTCCGTTTGACTGTTGAATGTAACTAATACATAACCTTCTTCTCCGGGTGAAACGGGCAGTTTGGAAAATTCGGGTACGGTGCAACCGCAAGACGATGGCACATCGGTGATGATTAACGGCATCTTACCTGTATTTTTAAATTTAAACCTAAAAGAAACTTTTTCACCGCGTATGATTTGTCCGAAATCGTGAGAAGTCTTTTCAAATGTTATAACAGGATATTTTTCAATTTTCTTCCCGGATGCGGTTTCGGGAACAATAATTAAATCGGTTGTGATGTTTTTTTTGCCATCGCCGCATCCTGAAAAACTTAATACAATGATAGATAACAATATACCAAAAACAAGTTTCATAGAAATATGAATTTTTATTAAAGCGTGCAAAGATACGCTTTTTCAACAATATGGAAATTGTTTTGTTAAGTGAACAAAATCGACGACCGTTCCATATTCTCTTTTCTTAAATCTCCGGGAGTTTTTCCGAAATGAAGTCTGCAAAATACATTGAAATGGGCTGGCGATGAAAAATCATATTCAAATGCCATCTCGGTAAAGGTTTTTTTACTGCAATGGATTTCATGGTAAATCTTCTTTGCTTTTTGTTCTTGCATCCATTGATAGGGAGATATATTAAAAACACGTTTAAATTTCTTCTCAAATCCTGACAAACTGTAATTGAGAACATTGGCTAATTCTTTAACGGTTTTAACGTTATCAATATTTTTGTAAATATTATTGGAGAAAACAAAATCAGTGCTGTATATTGGTTTGAAAAAATCAAAGACCTCTTCTTTGTTATAATATGCTCTAATTAAAAAGAGAAATTCATGAATTTTTATGTCGAAGAAGAAAGAACATTTGAGTCCGTCATTAATATAATCTTTTATCATATTTACTAAGTTTGTCAATTTTTGGTTTGGCTCTAATAATCCAATATTACCGCTATCTTTTTTTATTTTTCCATGCAGTTCCAGTAACAGTTCTAATGGTAAGCGATCGCAAAATGTAATGTTGAAATTCAATTGTATAACCATAATAATTGTATCTGTCATCGCAGTAATAACGCAAGGGTTATGTAATGGGATTAATATTGATTCATTAGCCTTGATCTTCTTGTTTCGTATTTTTTTACTGGTAATATCAATTTCTCCATTTATTGTAAAATAAATGTCGTTTGAGTCAGAAAAAACCTGTAATATTTCACTTTCTTTTAATTCAACTATTCTAATTGCAGGGTCAATTGAACTGTACTGAAAACATGAGGTATGTTCCTCAACATGACATAATTCCATAATATAAATTACTATTAAATTTTTAACTTTTACTCATTTTTTATTTTATGCAAAAGAAATAACTTATTATAAAATGAGTATTATATGAAACTGCCTATATATTATATATTTATTGCATATAAAACAAAATAGTAAATTCTGTTTTTTCACAAATAAAAAGACGGTTTATGTATTAGTCGTCTTTTTATAAAGGTAAATGTTTTTTTCAAAAACCCCCAAATTTCTTTAACTATCCCCTACCCGAATCAGCAAGTCCGACAAAATATTCATATAGTTGATAAAAGCGTCGTATGGACTTGAGTAGTAATTTTTTTGGAGGCGGACATTACTGACTCCGGAAAACCATTTGGTACTCATATAGAAAAAATGGTCGGCGGCTTGCAGGCGCATCCAGTCGTTTTTAACGCTTTTGTCGGAGCATTTTTCGATTAAAGGCGCTGCCTGATAGAGTTTTGTTAACGCTTCACTTTGCATTTCGTTTCCTATCCACGACGTTGTATCGCGTTCTTCATCAAACCACGAAATAGGATACGGGGCATCTATTTCCGAAGTTGGTTTAATTTGATTAATAATTTGTTGCGGAGTGTTGAAAATGAAGTCGGTACTGTTAATTACTTGTTCGGGCAAGGCGCGCAGAAAATCAAAGATTCCTGTTTCGGCTCGTTGGTATTCACCCAGTACTTCGTATGGCAGGAAGATATTGACAAGGGGTTGATTTTTGTCTATTTCTTTCAGCCATTGGGTAAATTTTTCGGCTGTCAGGGGCCAGTGTTCCCACTGATGGTCGCCGAAACGCAATTCCATATCTTCACTCATTGCTGTATTGCGTACAAGGATGTTGAGTTTCGGATTGATGGCGTTGTAGTAGAGATAGTTGGGGCTTTTCCATCCTAAAACGTGTTTTGCTCCTTCGGTGAGCATCGCCGAAAAACCTAATTCAGCTATGTCGGCGCCTAAGTCGTCGGAATAAATCAACTCCGTATTACTGAGCGTTTTAGGTTCAACATCGAACAACTGTTTCATGCGCTCGGTGTGGAGTTTTATTTGACGTACAAATTCATCTTTGTCGTGCAGTCCTGCCAAGGAATGGGCGTATGGCTTGGCTATGATTTCCACATTTTTGGTTTTTACTAAATTTTGAAAACTCTCAATCACCTCAGGTGCATACTGCTCGAATAAATCCAAAGCCGTTCCCGAAATGGAAAAACTTACTTGAAACTTTTTCCCATGTCGTTTTATCAAATCCATCATTAATTGATTGGCAGGCAGATAGCATTTTTTTGCCAACTCTTGAATTTGATGGCGGTTTTGGTAATCATCGTAATAATAATGATCTTCGCCCATTTCAAAAAAACGATACGTCCTTAATCTGAACGGCTGGTGTACTTGAAAATATAAACATATTGATCGCATGATATATAAGGGGTTTTAATTTTAATTTGCAAAAGTATCATTATTTTTCCATCCATTTATTAATTGTTTTGTTATTTTAGTCGAGGTTGTCAGTTATCATTTATTTTTTTCTAATTTCGATACGATTTCTTTTGTGCCCTTTAACTTATTCGTGCAATTTTGCAGAAGTGTACTTGAAAAAGGAAAATTATAAAAGTTATACATGGGCGCATTATTTGGAAGTTTGCTTAATTCCAACGTTCTTCTTTCCACAAATAACAAGTCTTTTTCCATATTCTCCCATTTTGAATCAGAATGCTTTTTATATAGTGCATTCAGGGAAGTAACACTTTCATATTCATTCCATATTGAAAGCAATAATTCTTTATCATCCATTAAACGCATTACTCCGGAACTTTTAAACATCTCAAAAGCATTTGTTTTTAACGCATAGTCATAGAAACGATAACAATTATAATTGGCATAGTACCCAAGCGTATCTTCATTCAGTAACTTTTTATCGTGCGTTGCCAAATAATTTTCGTATTCGATATCAGGTTGCAAATAATCTATCATCAACTCAATGGTTGTTATGTTTTCTTCCAATTCTATCTTTATGGCGTTCAAATAAAGCGCCATATCTCTTTTTTCGTTCTTTTTACTAATCCATAGTGTTATAGACAATGTGATAGCAACACCAATCACAACTACAGAGACTTCGCGAGTATATTTTCCGATTTTTGACATTGAAATTTTTGATTTATTCATTATTTCATGGTTTGTTATGATTTTAAAAATTCAATATAATTATCTACTCCAACTTCCATGTTTCTAAGCGCATTTTTTGCTATAAATTCAAAAACAGGGTCTTCGTATGTCGGCAAAACAATAGGTCTCTTTAACCCTGCTTTATACCATAATTCATGCCCCCCCTTCATTCTAATAAGTTCCAATCCGTTCCATTCTAAATATTCACGGAACGTTTTTAATCGTATATTTTTCAATGGGCTTTTAGGCATTGCATAGGGGCATTGTTACGGGTATTCTACGCTTGGTAAAATCGTAGTTATTGAATATGTTACTAAATTCACTATCTCTGTTTAGGGATTCTGATATTTCTGGTGGGTTCAGTTTTTCTCCTTCTATTTTCCATCCATGATTTTTTAAGTCATCTACGAAAGTTTTATTTTCTGTTGTAAATTTGATGTGTTCTTCAAGAACAGTTTTAAATGATTCTTTCGCCTTCGATTCGCTTTTTCCACACCCGGACAAATCCAAAGCAGGACAATAAGCGATATACCCCTCATCCTCTTTAAATATCACAACATCTAAATTCATTGATACTGAAGTGTGAATTTCCATAATTTATAAGTTTTAAGTCCGTTGCAAAGATACGTAAAATCACACAAAACAACATAGTTTTGTTTTAATTGCGCACCTTGAAACACCAGATGATGTTTGTTGGAAAATTGAAAATGCGGGGAAAGGTAAAACAGCAATTTAATTCACCTTTGAATATATTGAATTTCCATAAAGAGCAATATCTTTTCCCCAATTAGGATACATATATTGCTTTGGAATATGTGTTATTGTTAATATGTTATTCATATTTTTGAAATTATATGAACAAATATAATTTGAATAAAAATTAATTCTAATCGTATCTTTTTCAAGAATGTACATTAATTTATTTGATTCAACTTTAATAGAATCTTCTAAAAACAAATGTGTTTCATCATAAATAAAAACTGAATCTTCATCAAACTCTATATATCTAATATAATGGAGATATACCTCCTCTTTTCCATTAAATTGACGAAATATACTATCGTGATGCAAAATACCTGCATATTCTAATTTCCAAATTCCAATCAACGGATTAACATCTTTCCCTGACCCTTCCTCTTTTTTACATCCTGTCAGTGCGAGTGCAAAAATTGCAACAAATAAATACTTTTTCATTTTTATTATATTTTTATATCAACTATTTATTTTAAACCCAATAGGATTTCTTGGTTTTTCAAGTTCTTGTTTGTGCGACATCAGTACATCCAATACGGTGTGAATATCACTTATTTCCCTGTCTGTTTTATTCATATACAACTCCATATCTCTTTTTAAATCCGCATAGTTTAATGCGTATTGATATATAGCAACAAAGGCACGCATAATTTTTCTGTTCATTCTTATTGCCTGTTCAGACCTTAAAACGCTGCTTAGCATTGCAACTCCTTCCCTTGTAAAAGCATACGGAAGGTATTTTATATGTTTCCCTCTACCTGACTTGTTTAAGGTGCAATTTTTGCACCTTAAATATTCTTCTTTTGTTAGTTCAAACATAAAATCTTCACCCTCAAAACGTTCTATGTTGTTTCTTACTGCTCGTTTCAGATATTTTGTTTCAGTTCCATATATTTGTGCCAAGTCAAAATCAAGCATTACCTTATATCCCCTTATCTCGTGTATGTTCTGAATAATGGATAATTCAAAAACGCTTTCCTTTTCCGGTACTATAATATTCATTTCCATTTAAAAAACTTTCTGCAAAAGTAAATATTTTCGGACACTATAAGCATCATCTTTCTTGTATCCGCAAGCGAGAGCAATTAATATCGTACTAAATTTTCCATGAATTTTAATTTATCATTAAATGTTTATTTCTTGTTTCACTATTCTCCTTCTACTTCATACACTTTTGATACAGCCCTACAATCTTTTCGGCGGAGTTTTCCCATTTCAGGTTATCAACTTCTTCTTTGCCGTATTTTTTAAACATTTTCGGTAGTGAATCGTAGTGTAGCAGTCCGTAGATGGCATTTGCCATGGCGTCAACATCCCAGAAATCAACTTTGATGGCGTATTTCAGCACTTCTGCTACGCCCGACTGTTTGGAGATGATAGCAGGGACTTCGGAGCGCATCGCTTCCAACGGAACAATACCAAATGGCTCGGAAACGGATGGCATCACAAATACATCGCTAAATGCCAAC
>Ga0209628_10000908_pt1 | contig 18623 bp, 15 predicted proteins | sample TergutCu122P4_FD_187285 | JGI IMG/M metagenome (GOLD analysis project Ga0209628, IMG submission 187285) | Cubitermes ugandensis P4 segment gut microbial communities from Kakamega Forest, Kenya - Cu122 P4 (SPAdes) (version 2) | ecosystem: Host-associated > Arthropoda: Insects > Digestive system...
ACGCTCCAGTTCAGACCTGACTGCGGGCGTACACGACAGCTCCACTGCAACTCGCGACATGAGCACACCTTACCGGAGATATGATGTGCATGATTATAACCTGTTTTTAATGCAATTAGACACTAGCAGGCGCTGCCGGCATTGCGGCCTTTGTGCAGGCACACGCGCAGGTGCATCCCAGCCGCGCCGATGCCATTTACACCGCCGCCGTCAGCCATCTGGATGAAGGCGAAGCGCAGGCGTTGAGTCTGGCGCACGCGCTGGGCTGCGGTGTGTTGATGGACGAGCGCCGGGGCCGCCAGACCGCCATCGAACAAGGCTTGCCGTTATTTGGCGTGCTGGGTGTGCTGCTGCAAGCCAGGCGCCTTGGCAAAATCGGGCATATTGCGCCAGCGCTCAACAAAATGCAGACCAACGGCTACCGCATCTCGCAGGCGCTCGTCGAACAGGCCATGAAGCTGGCTGGTGAGAAACGTTGAGCGCTAAAGTGTCAAACACACACGCGCGAACGCAGTTTTTTCCCATGTCAGCCACCGCCTCACTCGCCAGACGCAAAGCGCCCGAAGCGGTGGGGCTGCCGGTTATTGCCGTTGGCGTGATCGCGCTGCATTTGGTGGTGCTGTGGGCGCTGGCTTTGTATTTGGTCAAGCCGCCGGGCCTGATCGTGGTGCCGCCGATGCTGGTCAACATGATTGCGCCGCCCGCGCCCAGTGCCGCGCAGTCGCAGCCGCCGGTGGCATTGCCCGCGCCGCCTGAGCCAGCGCCGCCGCTGGTGCGCCGCGCGCCGCCGCCGCGCCATGCGCCCAGCCCGCGTTTGGTTGCGGCGCGGCCACTGGCGGCCGTGCCTGAGGCGGTGGCGCTGAGCGCGCCCGATGATGATGTGCCGGTGCAGGCAGCCGCCGCGCCGCCGCAGACCGCGCCACAGGCGCTGCCTGCCGATCAGGGGTTGCCCACGCTAGCCGCCGCCGCGCCGCTGGTGGTGCCGCCGTCGTCCAACGCGGCTTACCTTAGCAATCCCAAGCCGGTTTATCCGGCCATGAGCCGCCGTTTGGGCGAGGCCGGGCGCGTTGTCATTCACGCGCTGATTGGCGCTGACGGGCGCGTGCACGAGGCGCGCATCCAGCGCTCCAGCGGCTTTGCGCGGCTGGATCAGGTGGCGCTGGAGACCGCGCGCGACCGCTGGCGCTATGTGCCAGGCACGCGCAATGGCGTGCCCGAGGACATGTGGTTTGACGTGCCGATTGATTTTGTGCTCAATCAGGCCAGTGATTGATCAATCCTTGCGGAAGTCGTCGTGGCAGCCCTTGCAGGTGCGCGCGGTTGGGCCAAAGGCGGCTTTCAGGGTGTCCAGGTTGCCGCTGCGGGCGGCGGCGATCAGCTTGGGCATTTCCGCTTCCATCTTGTCGGTGGCTTCCTTGAACTTGGCCTGATTGGTCCAGGCTTCGGGCTTGGTGCGCGTGTCGCCCTTGTCGGTGCCGGGGGCAAAGGCGGTGAACGGCAGCTTGTAGACCGCGGCCAGCACGTCGGCGTCGGCGGCGGCCTGGGCGGCGTTGTATGGCGCCTTGCCGTCGGCCATCAGGCTCAGGCTGTGAAAGTTTTTGGTCATCACGACGAACGCGGCCTTGCGGTACTTGATGACATCCTCGGGCTTGGGCGCTTGCTGGGCGGCGGCCGGCAGTGCAATGGCGGCGGCGCAGGCGGCCAGGGCGAACGTGGCAAGTTTGTTCATGGCTTGATTTCTCCTTCGTTGGAACAGGTGGGTCGATGAAAAAAATTAGCGGCGCAAGCTTTGCATCGCAGCGCCGACTGTAAAGTATCCGGGTTGACCTTTGTAAATCCCGCTTTTCGCGCATACAGGAAAGGAGACTCGCGGTATGAACACTGTTCGCATCTGGGACTTGCCCACGCGGCTGTTTCACTGGGCGCTGGTGGCGGCGGTTGCCGCGCTGGTGGTTACCGGCCACATTGGGGGTGACTTGATACGCTGGCACGCCCGCCTGGGGTATGCCGTGATGGCGCTGCTGGTGTTTCGCATCGTGTGGGGGCTGATTGGCGGGCGCTGGTCGCGCTTTGCCAGTTTTTTCCCGACCCCCGCGCGGCTGCTGCGCTATCTGCGCGGCGCGCCCACGCCGCAAGATGAGGCCGGCCACAACCCGCTGGGCGCGTTCAGCGTGTTTGGCTTGCTGGCGCTGCTGGCGCTGCAGGTGGCAAGCGGGCTGTTTGCCGACGATGAAATTTCCTTTCAAGGCCCGCTGACTGGCACCGTGTCAGGCAGCATGGTGCGGTTTGCCACGCGCTATCACAAAAATCTGGGGCAGTGGCTGCTGATCGGGCTGGTGACGCTGCACGTGTGCTCCATCATCTTTTACTGGCTGCGCGGCAAGAATTTGCTGTTTCCCATGTTCAGCGGCAACAAGCATCTGCCGCCTGATCAAATGGTGGAGCCGTCGGCCGACGGCGCGGGGCGCTGGCTGCTGGCGCTGGTGGTGCTGGCGCTGGCCGCTGCGCTGGTGTGGTGGACCGTCAATGCCGTGCCGCCAGCGTCCATGAGTTTTTGACGCCGCCAGCGCGCAGCGCGCTCTTGGGGCGAAACGCCTTGCACACCGCGTCGTTGGTTTCAAGGTACGGCCCGCCGATCAGGTCGATGCAGTACGGCACGGCGGCAAAGATGCCGGGCACCAGTTGCTGGCCGCTGGCGTCTTGCAGCCCTTGCAGCGTCTCGGCGATGGACTTGGGCTGGCCGGGCAGATTGATGATCAGGCACTGGCCGCGAATTACCGCCACCTGGCGGCTCAAGATGGCGGTGGGCACAAAGCGCAGGCTGATCTGGCGCATTTGCTCGCCAAAGCCGGGCATCACGCGGCTGGCCACGGCCAGCGTGGCTTCGGGCGTTACGTCGCGCGGGGCGGGGCCGGTGCCGCCGGTGGTCAGCACCAGCGCGCAGCCGGCGGTGTCAACCAGCTCGATCAGCGTCTGGCTGATGCGCGCCTGCTCGTCGGCGATCAGGCGCGGCTCGAAGCTGAGCGGGTTTTTCAGCGCGCGGCGCAGCCACTCTTGCAGCGCGGGCAAACCCTGATCCTGATAAACGCCGCTGGAGGCGCGGTCGCTGATGGAGACGATGCCGATTTTTACAGGGGCTAATTCTGTCATGTTGCTATTCAGGTTCAAGCGCGTTGCGCACCAGTTGGAACAGTTCACGAAAAGCGCGCCCCTGCCGCTGCGCCTGCCCGGCGGCCAGCGGCGCGGCGGCGTCCTTGCGCGCCTGGCGCACCAGCGCGCGCAATTGCTGCAAGCCGGTGTGCGGAAATTGCGCCGCCCACTGGCCCACGGCATCGTCGCCCGCCAGCAGCCGCGCGCGCCACTGCTCGGCGCTGTGCAGCAGCATGGTTTCATGGGCGCTGCCCTGGCGCTGCGCGGCCAGCGCGGCGCTGATGGCGTCGATTTGCGCGCCGTCAAGCTGGCGCATCAGCTTGCCCACGTATTGACTTTGGCGGCGGCGGCCTTCAAAGCTGGTGATGCGTTTTAGCTCATGCAGCGCCTGCAGCAGCGCGGCGGGCAAATCCAGCGGCGCAAGCCGCGCGGCGGGCAAATCCAGCAACTGCTCGCCCAGCGTTTGCAGCTCGGCGCTGTGCGCCTTCAGCTCGGTCTTGCTGGGGGCGGCGCCGCGCTGCTCGCGCTGCAACTGCTCGTCCAGCGCGCTGCCAGCGGCCACGAACTGGCCGCGCACGAAGTAGCCTTTGGCGGGTTTGCGGGACATGTTGATTGGGGTGTTTATCGAACTTGCCTTCTCATTCCCAAAAAGACAATACTTTCAGTCAAGGCACTTCAAGCCGTCATTCCCGCGCAGGCGGGAATCCAGACGGCGTTGCTGCAAGAGGAGGCGCTCATGGATTCCCGCCTGCGCGGGAATGACGAAATCATGTGTCTATGTGTGTGCTTGACTGAACCGCATTGCCACAACTGGGGAAGGAGCAAACGTTGAATGCTCAACGTATGATAGCCGTCACCATGCAAAACACGTCCAAGCCTGAGCCGGGGTTCAGTTATTCGCGCGCTTTTTTTGAAGATCTGGTGGATGCGGCGCTGGCTCATGCCAGCAAGCTGGGCGCGAGCGACGCCGGGGCCGAGGCGTCGGAAGGCACTGGCCTGTCGGTGGGCGTGCGCAAGGGCGCGCTGGAGACGGTGGAGCGCAACCGCGACAAGTCGCTGGGCGTGACGGTGTATATCGGCCAGCGGCGCGGCAATGCCAGCACGTCGGATTTTTCGCCCGCCGCCGTTGAGCGCACCGTGCAGGCGGCCTACGACATCGCGCGCTTTACCGCCGAGGACCCGGCCGCCGGCCTGCCCGATCACGGCGACATCGCCACCGTGCAGCGCGATCTGGATTTGTTTCACCCCTGGCCCATCACCAGCGAGCAGGCGTTTGAGCTGGCGTGCGAGTGCGAGCGCGCCGCCTTTGCCGTGGACCGGCGCATCGCCAACAGCGAAGGCGCGGGCGTGTCGGCGCAGCAAAGCCATTTTTTCAGCGCGCACACGCACGGTTTTCGCGGCGGTTATGCCAGCTCGCGCCACAGCCTGTCGGCCGCGCCAATCGCGGGCAAGGGCGGCGACATGCAGCGCGATTACTGGATGAGTTCGATGCGCGATGCGTGCCAGCTTGCCAGCCCGCAAGCAGTGGGCCGCTACGCCGCCGAGCGCGCCTTGAGCCGCCTGGGCGGGCGCAAGATCGCCACGCGCCAGTGCCCGGTGCTGTTTGAAGCGCCGCTGGCCGCCGGGCTGCTGGGATCGTTCGTGCACGCGGTCAGCGGCGGCGCGCTGTATCGCAAGACCACGTTTTTGCCCGGCTCGCTGGGCCAGCCGGTGTTTGCGCCGCACATCGACATCGATGAAGACCCGTTTATCCCCGGCGGCAAAGGCTCGTCGCCGTTTGACGAAGAAGGCGTGCGCGTGCAGCCGCGCAAGGTAGTTGATGGCGGGCGCGTGCAGGGCTATTTTTTGGGCACTTATTCGGCGCGCAAGCTGGGCATGAAGACCACCGGCAACGCCGGCGGCTCGCACAACCTGACGCTGACCTCGCGCCACACGCAGCCCGGCGACGATCTGGACGCCATGCTGCGCAAGCTGGGCACGGGGCTGTTCGTGATCGAGCTGATGGGGCAGGGCGTCAACCCCGTCACGGGCGACTATTCGCGCGGGGCCAGCGGCTTCTGGGTGGAAAATGGCCGCATCGCCTACCCGGTGCAGGAAATCACCATCGCCGGCAATCTGCGCGAGATGTTCATGGGCATCCAGGCCGTCGGCGCCGACGCCTACAACCAGGGCGCCAAGACGGTTGGCTCGCTGCTCATCGAACGGATGAAGGTGGCGGGCAATTAAGGCAGAAGGTTGAGCGCCGTCCGGCGTTTGGCGCACGACCGTCTTTCACGCAAGGAATGCACGATGCAAAACACGACTTCTACCGCGCGCAAGGAGGCCGCTGGCAAAACCACCGGCAAAACCACCGGCAAGGGCGCTGGCGGCGCGGCGCGCAAGGGCGCGCGCACGGACCTGAACCGCGATGTGCGCGCGGCCAATCTGGGCGACACCGCGCCCGCGCGCACGCCCAAGGCGATTGAAAAATTCGTGGTCGAGCGCGCCACCGTGATCGCGCGCGACAAGCAACTGGCCGCCGCGCTGCGGCTGGTAAATGACGAAGAAGCGGGCAGCGCGCCCGAGCGCGCGCGCGGGCTGCGCGCCATTTTTGAAGGCGCCTCGCCCGACGACCGCAAGGCGCTGCGCAAGGCTCTCAGAACCGCGGGCCAAGACCAACTGACCGATACACCCAACCCGGACGATGAACTGGCCCCCGGCTGGCGCGATGGCAACTACCCCTACAAAAACCTGCTGCGCCGCGCCACCTACGAAAAAGAAAAATTCAAGCTGCAAGTGGAGCTGCTCAAGCTGCAAAACTGGGTCAAGGAAACCGGCGCGCGCGTGGTGATCCTGTTCGAGGGGCGCGACGCCGCCGGCAAGGGCGGCACCATCAAGCGCTTCATGGAACACCTCAACCCGCGCGGCGCGCGCGTGGTGGCGCTGGAAAAACCCACCCCGACCGAGCAGGGCCAGTGGTACTTTCAGCGCTACGTGCAGCACCTGCCCACGCGCGGCGAGATCGTGCTGTTTGACCGCAGCTGGTACAACCGCGCCGGAGTCGAGCGCGTGATGGGCTTTTGCACCGATCAGGAGTATCAGGAATTCATGCTCCAGGCGCCCGAATTTGAACGCCACCTGGCGCGCAGCGGCGTGCAGTTGATCAAGTTTTGGTTCAGCGTCAGCCGCGCCGAGCAGCGCCGCCGCTTTCGCGAGCGCGAAGGCCACCCGCTCAAGCAGTGGAAGCTAAGCCCCATCGACAAGGCCAGCCTCGACAAGTGGGAGGAATACACCCGCGCCAAGGAGCAAATGTTTTTCGAGACCGACACCGCCGACGCGCCGTGGACGGTGATCAAAAGCGATTGCAAAAAGCGCGCGCGCCTGAACGCCATGCGCTACGTGCTGCACAAGCTGCCGTATGCCAACAAGAACGTGGAGCAAATCGGCAAGCTGGATCCGCTGATCGTGGGCCGCGCGCACGTGGTGTACGAGCGCGGCGAAAAGCCGCAAGCGCTGATGTGAGCAATGCCGGATAATCATGGTTTTCATAGCTGGCCGCGCTTGACAGGTAAGGGTTTGCGATACAAAAGATGCCCAAATCCTTGCACAGCAAGCGCGGGCAGCTATCAAATCAATATACCGATTTGGATTAGACAATGAACGTTTTTGCGCCGCGTGACCCCATCCCGGCCTGCCCCCGGCGGGGCAAGGAGCCGGCAGCCAAAGCCCGGCAAATCAAATAAACACCAACCCAAGACAAACCCCATCATGTCCAAGCACCTGTCTCCCGCCGAAGCCGCGCTGCGCGATGCCGCGCTCCAGTACCACCGCGAGCCGCGGCGCGGCAAAGTCTCGGTCACGCCGACCAAGCCGCTGTCCAACCAGCTCGACCTGTCGCTGGCGTACTCGCCCGGCGTGGCCTATCCGTGTCTGGACATTCAAAAAAACCCGGCCAAGGCGGCCGAATACACCGCGCGCGGCAACCTGGTGGGCGTCATCACCAACGGCACCGCCGTGCTGGGGCTGGGCGACATTGGCCCGCTGGCGGGCAAGCCGGTGATGGAAGGCAAGGGGTGCCTGTTCAAAAAATTCGCCGGCATCGACGTGTTCGACATCGAACTGGCCGAGCGCGACCCCGGCAAGCTGGTGGACATCATCGCCGCGCTGGAGCCAACGCTGGGCGGCATCAATCTGGAAGACATCAAGGCGCCCGAATGCTTTGAGATCGAGCGCGAGTTGCGCGAGCGCGTCAACATCCCCGTGTTCCATGACGACCAGCACGGCACCGCCATCATCTCCTCGGCAGCGCTGCTCAACGCGCTGAAGCTGGTGGACAAAAAAATCGGCGACGTAAAAATCGCCGTCAGCGGCGCGGGCGCGGCCGCCATTGCCTGCATGGACATGATGGTGACGCTGGGCGCCAGGCCCGCCAACATATTTGCCTGCGACTCCAGGGGGCTGATCTACCAGGGCCGCCCCGGCGCATACGACAGCAGCAAGGCGCGCTACGCCCAGCCCGACACCGGCGCGCGCGAGCTGGCCGACATAGTCAAGGACGCGGACGTATTTCTGGGCTGCTCGGCCGCCAATGTGCTCACGCCCGAGATGGTCAAGACCATGGCCAGCCAGCCAATCATCCTCGCGCTGGCCAACCCCGACCCCGAAATCACCCCCGAAGCCGCCAAAGCCGTCCGCCCCGACTGCATCATCGCCACCGGCCGCAGCGACCATCCCAACCAGGTCAACAACGTGCTGTGCTTTCCGTACATCTTTCGCGGCGCGCTCGACTGCGGGGCCACCCGCATCACCGACGAGATGAAGCTGGCCTGCGTGCACGAAATCGCCGCGCTGGCGCAAGACGCCGCCGTGGCCGAAGTCGCCGCCGCCTACGCCGGCAAAGAACTGTTTTTTGGGCCGGACTACATCATCCCCACCCCGTTCGATCCGCGCCTGATCCTGCGCATTGCCCCCGCCGTGGCGCGCGCGGCCGCGCAAAGCGGCGTGGCCACGCGCCCCATCGCCGATCTGGATGCCTACCGCGCATCGCTGGAGCACTACGTCTATCAAACCGGCATGGTCATGCGCCCCGTGTATGCATCCGCCAAGGCCGCGCCCGATGCCGTCAAGCGCGTGGCCTATGCCGAGGGCGAGGACGAGCGCGTGCTGGGCGCCGCGCAAATCGCCGTCGATGACAAGCTCGCGCGCCCCATCCTGATCGGCCGCCCGGCGGTCATCGAGCAGCGCATCCGCAAAGCCGGCCTGCGCATCCGGCTGGGCCGCGACGTGGACAACGTGGACCCAGACAACGACCCGCGCTTTCGCCAGTACTGGGAAACCTACCACGGCCTGATGGCGCGCAGCGGCGTAACGGTAGAAGCGGCCAAGGCCGCCGTGCGCCGCTCCACCACCACCATCGGCGCGCTCATGGTGCGCCTGGGCGACGCCGACGCGCTGCTGTGCGGCACCCACGGACGCTTTGACCAGCACCTGGACCATATCCGCGACATCATCGGCGTCGAACCCGGCGCGCCCGGCTACGCCACCATCAACGTCATCATGATGCCCGAGCGCACCCTGTTCGTCACCGACACCTACGTCAACGAAAACCCGGACGCCGAGCTGCTGGCCGCCATTGCCAAAATGGCTGCCGACGAAGTGCGCAACTTTGGCGTGCCGCCCAAGGTGGCGTTCGTATCGCACTCCAACTTTGGCTCATCCAAGCGCCAATCGGCCATCAAGGTGCGGCGCGCGCGCGACCTGTTCCGCAGCCTGGCCCCCGGCGTGCAATGCGACGGCGAAATGCACGGCGACGACGCCCTGTCGGCCACCCTGCGCGCCCAGGCCGTGCCCCACAGCACACTGGAAGGCGAAGCCAACCTGCTGGTCTGCCCCAACCTGGACGCCGCCAATATCCTGTTCAACGTCCTGAAAATCACCGTCAGCAGCGGCGTCACCATCGGCCCCATCCTGCTGGGAACCGCCGCCCCCGCGCACGTACTAACCCGCTCGGCCACCGTGCGCCGCCTGGTAAACATGACCTCACTTGCCGTGGCCGAAGCAGCGGCGCGGGCGGTGCAGACCAGGCTGGGCGTGTAGCCATTTCCCGCCGCCGCAGCAGGGGCGAAAAAAATCTTTCGCCCTGCGGCGCTTCATTCAAGCGCGGCTTTTCTTTCTTCTGAAGCAAGCCGCCGCGCTGCCGGCCAGGCTCAGGGTCAGCAGCGCCAGCGCCAGGCCGCCTGGCGCGGGCACCGCCGCCGCGCTGGTGGCGGCAACCGAGATATTCAGCGTGGATACGTCGCTGCGCGCTCTGCTGGTTATGCCACCGGGACCAGCCACATCCCAGTCCACCTCCACCGTGATGCTGCCGCTGGCTGCCGGACTGGTGGCAATGATCTTGAAATCGAAATCCACGCTCTGGCCCGGTTGCAGGTTGGTGACGTGGCAGGTAATAAAGCCGGAAGCGGGGGCCATGCACGCAGCGGGCAGGCTGCCTGGCACCAGCGCAAAACCGGGGGGCAAGGTGACTTCGACATCCCCGGCGGTGGCGGCCGCCACGCCAGGCTTGTCGCTGTTGCTGACGGTGATCGTCACTGGCGCTGGGGTGTTGACTGGCACAGTGCCCGGACCCGTCACCTCAACCAAAAGATCGGGCGACCCCGTGGACACGATATTGCCCAGCGAGGTGGTGTTATTGGCCTGGTCCACATCATTGCCGCCGCCCGTGACCGTGGCCGAAATGGCCGTCTCGGTCAGGATCGGATCGGGGGCGATGACGTAGAAATCAAAAGACCGCTCATCGCCCCGACCCAGGGCTGGTACGGGGCAGGTGATGCTTGCCCCGGTGACCGTACAGCCGGCGGGAAGCGGGTGCGTGGTGTCGATCACGAAATGGAGGTTGGGCGGCAAAGTGGCGGTGACGAGTCCGCCGTCCAGGGAAGGCGTCACGCCGGGCAGGTCGCTGTTGCTGACGGTGAGCGTGACTTTGGAAGGCACGCGGACCGGCAAGGCGTGCTCGCCGGTCAGCGTGACCGCAAGATCCGGGTTCCCGTTCGAGGTGGCGATGTTCTCCAGGGTAAAGGAGTTGTTGGCGGTGTTGGTTTCTCCCGTCACCCCCGACACCGTGGCGGTGGCGGACTTGCCGGACAGGGGGGCCGGGGCCGTGACCTGGAAATCGAACTCCTTGCTGGCGCCCGGCGCCAAACCGGGGAGCGTGCAGGTGAAGCTGGAAACGGTGGCCGCCGTGCAGCCGGCTGGCAGGCTGCCGGGCACCAGTTCCAGCTCTGTGGGCAAAGTCACCGCGACCTGTCCATCGATGGAAGCCACGATGCCGGGCAGGCCGCTGTTGGTGACGGTGAGCGTCATGGGCGCGTTGGCGCCAGTCACCAAACCATTCGGCTCGGCCAGCGTGACTGAAAGATCGGGCGACATGGCCACGATGTTGCCCAGCGAGGTGGTGTTATTGGCCTGGTCCACATCAGTGCCGCCACCTGTGACCGTGACCGAAATGGCCGTCTCGGTCAGGATGGGATCGGGGGCGACAGCGTAGAAATCAAAAGACTGGCTCTCGCCCGGATTCAGGGCGGATACGGGGCAAGTCATGCTCGTGGCGGTGGCCGTGCAGCCGGCGGGAAGCGGGTGCGCGGCGTCGATCACAAACTGGAGGTTGGGTGACAGCGTGGCGGTAACCAACCCGCCGTCCAAAGAAGCCGTCACGCCGGGCAGGTCGCTGTTGCCGACGGTGAGCGTCATCATGGCGGGGATGCCAACCGACAAGGTGTGCGAGCCGGTCAGCGTGACCATGAGATCCGGGTGTCCGTTCGAGGTGGCGATGTTCTCGAGGGTGAAGGAGTTGTTGGCGGTGTTGATTTCTCCCGTTACTCCCGAAACCGTGGCGGTGGCGGACTTGCCGGACAGGGGGGCCGGGGCCGTGACCTGGAAATCGAACTCCTTGCTGGCGCCCGGCACCAAACCGGGCAGCGTGCAGGTGAAGTTGTAAACGGTGGCCGCCGTGCAGCCGGCCGGCAGGCTGCCTGGCACCAGTTCAAGGCCCGTGGGCAAAGTCACCGCGACCTGTCCATTGGTGGAAGCCACGATGCCTGGCAGGCCGCTGTTGGTGACGGTAAGCGTCATGGGCGCGGCCGCGCCGACCACCAGACCGTCCGGCTCGGCCAGCGTGGCCGAAAGATCGGGCGCGCCCGCCGCGGGCTGCTTGCACGCGCCATTGGGATCGGTCGCGGCGGCGATAAAGGCTTTGGCGATGGCGGTAAATTGACTGGCAGGAGCCAAGGAGGTTTGGAACTCACTAGCGTCAGCCGTCAAAAACACGCACGCGCCCTGACCATTGTTGGACGCCGTTTGGGGCATGAAAAAGCCGACGACGTTGCTGGCCGGGTCCGACGGGGACGCAGGCGGCGCCGTTCGGGTATACAGGGCGTAATCGCGCGGCACGTTGTTGATGGGGGTGTAGGCGCCGGCAGCGAATGAGTTCAACCCGGCGGCGGCAAAAGTTGATTGGTAAAGCGAAGCCGTGTTGAGGTACGCCGTGTACAGGGGGTCATAAAACGGGCCCAGTGCCATCGGCGACCAGGTCGGGGGCCGGATGGAGTTGACAGCATTGAAAAAAGGCTGCAGGTTGTACGCCACGTTACAACTGCTGCAACCGTCGAGGAAGGCCACGATCGCGAGGTCCGGCCTGGTCTTCAGGATATTGACGAGATCAGCCATGCGCGCGGAGTTGGTCGCGGTATAGACCGTTTCCACCACGATCAACTGCGTGCCCGTTGGTATGGACAAGGGAGTTGTCGCGTTGGAGAGCGCGCCACGGCGATCGATGGGCGTGAAACCGGCCGCCGTGGCTTGGGATGAAATGGCTGCCCAAGTGTTATTGAGGTAATCAATACCGGTTGTACTAGGCTCAGTCGTGCTGAGAAACAGCACATTGGCCGCCCACGCAGCCGGCGCAACCCATGCCGCCGCCAACCAGAAAAGCACACCCGCCAGCAAGCGCGGCAACTTGCATCCCGCACCCAGCGCGGTCATCAATTGGGTTGAAACTGGTGTTGTTGACCGAGCTGGCGTTTTCATTGCTAATTCCAGTAAAAAGAAACCAAAAGCAACGCTTTTAATGCAAACACAATAGGCACATTGTAGCTATTGGTATTGTCAATGTCGATCAGTATCGCGGCTGTGGCGGTGGGTCCTTCCTGCTTTGGGGATACGGACTTCAGGGGCAAGGTCAGCTCTTTGGTAAGGCAAAAACCCCTCATGCGGCATCAAAGCCGTTGCATGTAACCATGTCACGCTGTATCATGTTGCATGTAACTTTGACCGGACAATAAACATGACCGTCATGAGCGTCAACGCAAGGGTTCAGCGCCACCGCGACGCGCTGCGCATGGCCGGGCTGCGCCCGGTGCAAATCTGGGTGCCCGACACGCGCCGCCCCGGCTTCGCCAAGGAATGCCGCCGCCAATGCCGCCTGGCCGCCAAGGCCGACATGGCCGATGCGTCCCTGCAGCCATTCATGGAACAGGCTTTGGCCGACGTGGACGGCTGGACGGGTTGATTCCCAAATGCGCGGCGACCTCGTGACCATCGCCGTGCAAGGCGACTTCGGCAAACCCAGACCCGCCTTGGTGATTCAAGCCGACCCGTTCAGCGAACACGCCAGCGTCACCATCCTGCCCATCACCAGCACCCTGATCGCCGCCCCGCTGCTGCGCATCACCATCCAGCCCAGCGCCGAAAACGGCCTGCGCAAGGCATCGCAAGTCATGGTGGACAAAGCCATGACCGTCAAACGCGACAAACTCGGCCCCGCCTTCGGCCGCATCGGCGCCGATACCCTGCTGCAAGTCGAGCGCTGTTTGGCTGTGTTTTTGGGGATAGCGAAATAACAAATCATGCCCGCCCCCACTCTCAACGGAGCCATGCAGGAGCCAATTAACATTCAGGCTCGCTCCACATTTTCGGCAGCTTCATGATGACACCGCCAACGCTGGATTCCGCACTTTCCGCATTCGGCGCAAGCGCGAAGCAAAAGCTTTCCAATGCCGCAGCCATTGGCGCGCCGGAAGACCAGTTGCGCGCCCCGTTCGAGCAATTGCTAGCCGATCTTGCCGGGCTGTGTAACTTCGCGTCGGGCAAAGTGGTCGCAGTGGGCGAAACCTCGCTTGCTGACCTCAAAATCCGTCCAGACTATTCCGTCACTGTGCATGGTGCCTTGGTCGGCTTCGTCGAACTTAAGGCACCCGGCAAAGGCGCCGATCCGCGCCGTTTCCGCGACAAGCACGACAAGGAACAATGGGAACGGCTTAAACACCTGCCAAACCTGCTGTATACCGACGGCAACGATTTCAGCCTGTGGCGCGACGGCGAGTTGGTGGGTGCCATCGTGCGTCTGAACGGCAATATCGAAACCTCTGGCGCCACCCTTGGCGGCGGTCTCGATTTGGTAACGCTGTTTGGCGATTTCCTGCAATGGCAGCCAACGCCGCCGCGCAGCGTGAAGGATCTGGCCACGTTATCCGCCCGGCTGTGCAGGCTGTTGCGCGATGAAGTCACCGAGCAGTTGCAGCAGGATTCCCCCGTGTTCAAGGGCTTCGCTGCCGACTGGCGCAAGATGCTGTTCCCCGAAGCGACCGACGAACGCTTCGCCGATGGCTACGCGCAAGCTGTGACCTTCGGTTTGCTGATGGCGCGTGCGTCCAATATTTCTTTGAAAGGCGGTTTCACGCCAGTCATCAAGGCGCTCAAAGGCGCTGGCTCATTGATCGGCAGCGCGCTCCAATTGTTGGTGGATGAATCGAATCAGGGTTCGATCAAAACCTCGCTGACAACGCTTTCAAGGGTGCTCGAAGTGGTCGATTGGCCGACGCTTTCGAAAGGCAAGACCGACGCCTGGCTGTATTTCTACGAGGACTTTTTGGAGGTGTATGACAACGATCTGCGCAAGCAGACCGGTTCCTATTACACCCCGCCCGAAGTGGTCGGCGCGATGGTGCGCTGGACGGACGAAGTTCTGCGCAGTCCGGCCTACCACTTGCCGCAAGGACTGGCTTCGCCCAAAGTATGGCTGGTCGATCCGGCGACGGGAACGGGCACCTATCTGCTTGGCGTGTTGCGCCACATCGCCGAGCAAACAAAAAATGACCAGGGTGAAGGCGCGGTAGCCGGCAGCATCCACGCCGCGCTCGAACGCATTGCCGGGTTCGAGATACAGCTTGGCCCCTATGCCGTGGCGCAGTTGCGCCTGTTGGCCGAAGTGGTCGAACTCACCGGCCAAAACCCCGGCAAATCACTGCACCTGTTCGTCACTGATACCTTGGGCAACCCGAATGACGATGGCGGTTATCTGCCGCAAATCTTCGCGCCCATTGCCGAATCGCGCAAAGCAGCCAACAAGATCAAGCGCGAAACGCCGGTGACGGTGATTCTGGGCAACCCGCCGTACAAGGAAAAAGCCAAAGGCAAGGGCGGCTGGGTCGAAACCGGCGACCCTTCGCGCCAAATCGCGCCGCTGCTCGATGTGTGGCAGCCGCCCAAGGCATTGAAGGCTGGTGCGCGCACCAAGCACCACCTGCGCAACCTTTACATCTACTTCTGGCGCTGGGCCAGTTGGAAGATTTGGGATCACGGCCCCGGCGACAAGACCGGTGTGGTTTGTTTCATCACCGTTTCCGGCTTCCTTGACGGCCTCGGTTTTCAGCAGATGCGCGCTTGGTTGCGCGACACCTGCAATGAGGTCTGGGTGGTGGATTGTTCTCCCGAAGGGCATCAGCCGGACGTGTCCACGCGCATCTTCCAAGGTGTCCAACAGCCGGTGTGCATCGTGCTGGCTTCGCGTTCATCGAAGGTGGACAAGGAAACGCTGGCGCAGGTGCGGTATCTCGCCTTACCGCAGGGACATCGCAGCGACAAATTCGATGCGCTGAAAGCCATAACCCTGCATGGCCAAGGCTGGACAGATTGCCCGGCGGAGCGTTACGCTCCGTTCCTGCCCGCATCGACCGGCGCGTGGGCAAGTTTTCCGAAGCTGGAAGATTTGTTTGCGTACAACGGCTTGGGCGTGATGCCAGGCCGCACTTGGATCATCGCGCCGGATGCGGAAAGTCTGGTGCAGCGTTGGGACAAGCTGATTGCGACACGACCCGGCGAGGAGCAGGAACGTCTGTTTCATCCCCATTTGCGCGGCGGCCGGCCGGGCGATAAACACAGCAATAAGAAAGTATCCGCATCACTCGCCGGGCAAGAGGAACGATTGATCGCGGTGTCGGCGGACAAAGGGCCATGCGTTGCACCGGTGCGCTATGCGTTCCGTTCCTTTGACCGGCAATGGATCATTCCAGATGCCCGGCTCATCAACCAGCCCAGTCCGACGCTGTGGGAAATTTATTCCGGCAAGCAAATTTTCTTCACGGCACTCGCAAGAAAATCACCGCAAAGCGGTTCTGCGCTGACGATTGCCGGGCTTATTCCCGATCACGACCACTACAAGGGTTCCTTCAATGGTCGCGTATTCCCGCTCTGGGCCGACGCCGCCGCGAGCCAGCCGAACCTCTCGCCCAAACTGGTCGAAACACTGGCATTGCGCTACAGCAAACCTGTCTCCGCTGAAGACGTATTCGCCTATATCGCCGGCATTGCCGCGCATCCGGCCTACACGGCGAAGTTTCAAGACGACCTGACCACGCCGGGCCTGCGCATCCCGATCACCGCTAACGCGGAAACCTTTTTTGAGGTTGCCGCTATTGGCAAGCGCGTAATCTGGCTGCATAGCTACGGCGAGCGCATGACCGACCCGAAGCAAGGACGGACCGCAGGCCCGCCGCGCGCACCCGCCGGTTCACGCCCGACGATGCCCAAAGACGGCGCCATTGCCCCGAATGCGCCGCTCCCGGACGAATTGCACTACGACGCCGGCAAGCAGCAACTGCACTTGGCCGGCGGATTCATAGCCCACGTTAACGAAGCAGTCTGGAAATACGAAGTCGATGGCAAACAAGTCATCCCGCAGTGGTTCAGCTACCGCAAGCGCGACCGCAGCAAGCCGCCCATGGGCGACAGGCGCCCGCCTTCGCCACTGCAAGCCATCCAGCCTGACCACTGGTTGGCCGAATACACTACCGATCTGCTGGACTTGCTGAATGTGCTGACCTTGCTGGTCGAGTTGGAACCCGAACAGGTCGCGCTACTTGACAAGGTTTGTAATGGTGCGCTACTGACGGAGACGGACTTGCGCGCTGCTGCTGCCATCGGAGGAACAGTGAATGCACCAACGCTAACTGATGGGAGTCAATCGGATAAAAGACAGCACGCGTTGTTTCTGGATGGCGACTAAATGGAAACGATGTTTTTGAGCAATGGCGTATAGTGATCGGTTCGACAGATTAGACAGCATGAATATCGAATGAGCAACAAATGTCACGAATAAATCTAAAAAAATTCATTGCCGAGCACTATAAAAGTGGCATTACCGCGCGTGATGTTATTCGTGAAGCAGTTACGAATAGCATCCATGCTGGCGCGAGAGACATAACTGTTGATCTGGTGTTTTCAGAAAAGAATATGGAGCTTATTAAAGGTGGAGAAAGAAAGGTCTTAGAGCAAATTTTAATCATTGATGATGGAGAAGGGTTCACTGCTGAAAATTTGGATTGCTTTGATGAGATCTGTACCGATCACAAAGATGACATAGGTGGAAAAGGAGTTGGTCGGTTAGCGTTCCTGAAATATGCTAATCGTGTAGAAATCCGTAGTCAGTTGGCAAATGAGTTTGTTCAGTTTGTCTATACTCCTGATTTTAAGCCCGAAGACATAGAGCGATTAAATGCCAAGGGTACCCCTAGTACATCTGTTTCGCTGAGCGATCTAAAAGATCGAATAAATACACAAGTTAGAAATTTGGTTAATTCGATTTGTGATGACGTTCGCTTGATGTTGTTTCTAAGAAAACAGCAGGGACAAAGTATTAATATTCATTTTAAACATAATTCACAACAACCATTCCAAGAAAATTTTTGTTTCGCTGGAGAAGATATAGTTGCTCTTCAACAAAAAGAATTTGATCTAGATGGTGAAAAGTTTGAGTGCTATCTGTTCCAAGATTTGCCTCCTGCGAGAGGAATTGTTGCAATACTTTGTGCAGATAATATCTGCATTGAGGAGTTTTGCATAAGTAAAAGATTTGATGTGTGCAAGTATTCAATTTTTGTTACGTCCGATTATTTTAATAATCGCTCGAACATTGAGAGACAGCAGTTAATAATTCCGAGAACAGATGAAGAATCTGATTTTGTTTCGCCTATTAGCAGAGAAAGGCTTATGCCACACATTCAGGAAGAGTGTGTGGCAATGATAAACAAATATTCCGATGGCGACATTGAGGAATTCAAGAGTAATAACATAGAAAAACTCAGGAAGCACTACCCGTATATTAATATCTCATCACTTGGCGGCAATGCTGCCATGCTCGATGCGGATGAAATTGTAAAAACCTACAGAATTCAGCAAGCACGCCAAGAGGATTCTGTGGTGGAATCGCTTGAGGCGGGAAAACCTGTTTCTTGGGATGATGTGTCACATTTGGCAAGTGCGGATTTGGCTAGATATATCGTACATCGTGCGCTTGTAATTGATTCGTTGGAAAAAATTCCTGCGAATAGTGCGGAAATCGTGATTCATAATGCTATCCTTCCAAAAAAGAGTGATGGTAGTGAAATTCGCGAAAATAATGTCTGGCTTGTAGATGACAAATTCTTGTCATATTCTAGCATATACAGTGATGAGGCTTTGGCAAAGATTATTCGTCAAGTAAATTCTGAGGTTGAATCAAAGCAACGTCGTCAACCCGATATTGCTGTGTTCTTTTCAAGGGATAGCGAAAACCAGCCTAATAAGCTGGTGATTATTGAGTTCAAAAAACCTGGCGCAGATATTTTTGAGAATAGCAAGTCACTCACTCAGTGTCGAGTGTACGCCAGCAATCTTACTGATAGTATTCCTACGGTTCTAGAGGTTTTTGCATTTGCTATTGTTGATATAGATGATGAATTTTATAGGGAACTCAAACAAACAAATTATAAAGATGTCTTTTCGCTTAACGAGCGAGTAGTATATAACGATTTTAAGATTGGGAAAAATGATTCAATTCCACTTCACCAATATGTAATGCCGGTATCGGCACTACTCAAAGATGCGAAAGCAAGAAACCGCGTATTTGAGGAGGTGCTTCAGTTTGATGTGCAGGATCGTATCAAGACCAACAATTGATGTTTATGGCGCCGGTCTGGCAGCATCTTCAACCCCCATGGCCCTCAAATCCACCATCTTCAAAGCCGACGTGCAGTTGGCCGATATCGACCACGGTTGCTATACCGATTTGCAGTTGACGCTGGCGCGCCATCCCAGTGAGACGGATGAGCGGGTGATGGTGCGGCTGGCGGCGTTGGCGCTGAACGCGCATCAGGTGCAGGATTTGTGCGGGGGCGATGCGC
>Ga0209628_10000909_pt1 | contig 18623 bp, 14 predicted proteins | sample TergutCu122P4_FD_187285 | JGI IMG/M metagenome (GOLD analysis project Ga0209628, IMG submission 187285) | Cubitermes ugandensis P4 segment gut microbial communities from Kakamega Forest, Kenya - Cu122 P4 (SPAdes) (version 2) | ecosystem: Host-associated > Arthropoda: Insects > Digestive system...
CGATGCCGTGCAAAATCTAAAACACCGCGAAATCATCCCCGGCTACGTTATTACCGACGATGCCCCCACCTACTTGAAAATCTTTACCAACGACGCCGCAGAATTAGCAAGGTTAATAGAGCAAGGCATTTACTACAAAGGTTCGGGCTACGACCCCAAATACGACCTGAACGCCGATGGCTACATTGACGCTTACGACTACTACCTGCTTAAAAAGTATATCAACTTTATGCATGAACATTATGAAGATACTTGGAGTTGGATTGATGGGTATTAATGGTTGATTAATTCCCAAAAAAATTATTTTTGCATTTTTTTAATTATAAATTTATTATTTATGGAACAAAATTCGTATTATCAACACAGACCGGAAACGCGCGGTCGTAAATTTTGGCGTGTAGTATTTGGCTCTATGGTAGGTTTTTTTCTTGCCAACGTCATTGTAACATTTCTAAGCATCTTTTTGGTATTGGGTATAATGACGGCAACGCTGTCTTCTACAACCCCTTACACTAAGCCCAACTCTGTTCTTAAGATCACATTAAGCGGTAACATTGAAGAGCGAGGCGAAGAGAATCCGTTTGAAAACACAGCATGGGAAAATTTAGTAACAACGCCTACCGGTTTGGACGATATTTTAAACTGTATCGCCACAGCAGCTGATGACCCCAAAATCAAAGGAATTAGCATTGAAATAACCCCGCCTGTTGTGGCAGGTTTTGCCACACTCACAGAAATTAGAATAGCATTGGAAAATTTTAAAAATTCCGGAAAATTTATTTATGCCTATAGCGAATCGTTTTCACAAGGAGCTTATTATATTGCTTCTGTTGCCGATAAAATTTTTATGAGTAATTATGGACATGTGGACTTAAAAGGATTAAGTTTTCAACTCATGTTCTATAAAGGACTGATAGATAAATTGGATATTGATGTGGATATTATTCGACATGGGACATTCAAAAGTGCAGTAGAGCCGTTTATGTTGGATAAAATGAGTGCTGCTAATCGTGAACAAATGACATTTTTGGTAGATAATTTTTGGAATGTTTATACGAATGATGTTTCCGCTTCCAGAAACATTTCGATAGACTCTCTAAATTTAATTGCAAATCAATTACTTGGCTTAAATGCAAAAGCATGTGAATCATTGCGATTAATAGATGGTATTTTATATCCTGTGGAATATCAGAATTTTTTGCGAACAGTACTGGAAATAGCTGAAGATGCTAAAATTAACACCACTACGATTAATAATTACAAAGGAGCTACAGTTATGAAGCAGAAAGCGGAAAACATTGCGATTGTATATGCTTCCGGAAATATAATAGACGGAAAAGGAGACGATAAAAATATTTATTCCGAAAATCTTTGTAAAGAAATTCGCAGAGCGTATCAAAATGATAAAGTGAAGGCAATTGTACTGCGTGTTAATTCGGGTGGCGGTAGTGCCGTAGCTTCCGAAATGATATGGCATGAAATAGAATTAGCAAAAGCAGCGGGCAAAAAAGTGGTTACCTCTATGGGCGATTATGCCGCTTCGGGAGGTTACTACATTGCTTGTAACTCAGATTATATTATTGCACAGCCAAATACACTAACCGGCTCTATAGGAGTTTTGGGTGTAATTCCCTCTCTGCAAAGAATGTTGAAAAATAAACTGGGAATTACTACTGATGTGGCGAAAAGTAATCCCCATGCCGATTATATGTCAGGGGTTGGTCGTCCATTAGATGAATTAGAAATGAAAAGAATGACAACGTTAATCGAAGATGTTTACGATATTTTTACCCAAAGAGTTGCCGACGGCCGAGGACTTCCTTTAGCAGAGGTGCATAAAATCGGAGAAGGTCGCGTGTGGTCGGGAATAGAAGCAATTAAAATAGGTTTAGTAGACCAATTAGGCACCATTGATGCTGCTATTGCCAAAGCCGCCCAATTGGCAGACCTCACCGATTACGGAATCATTTATTATCCTAGGAAACAAGACTTTTTTACAAAATTATTTGCTACTAACCTGGATTCCGAAGCCAAAATTGAACACGCCCTACAACAACAATTGGGTGACCTCTATTTTACATATAAAGGAATTAAAGCCATAACCGAATCCTCAGGCATACAAACGAGAATGCCATTTGAAATAGTGATACACGATTAATCATGTTAATATGAAAGGGTTTTAAAATTGTGAAAAAACTTGCAATTTCTGTGTTTTTCCTCTTTCTATTAGGATTTGGGTATCCTCAAGCCATATTTGTTGAAGACTTTGAAAGTGCCGCTTTCCCGCCGCTGGGATGGAAAATAATTCACACTTCAGGTACACAAACATGGACACGCAGCAACATATATTATCAAAGTGGTTCATGGTCGGCATTTCATGATTTTGCCACAGGAGGATTACAGGAATCTGCGTTAATTACGCCACCGATTACCCTTCCAAATTACGGAACCCCGACACTCGAATTTGGGTCACGTTTTTGGCTTGTTGGATTTAAGTACTGCGGAGTATTAATTTCTACAACTCATAATACCACCTTAGAAGCATTTACAGAAATCAGAAAAATAACCGCAGAAGAAGGGGCTACTTTTAATTGGTTAAACATAAGTGTTCCATTAGATAATTATCTTGGACAAACAGTTTATATTGCTTTCTTATATAGTGGCAACGACGGAAACAGATGGTTTATTGACAATGTTTCTATAATGCACCTTGCAAGTTTCGTGGATATTCAACCTTTCGGCATTACGCCTATATCTGGCAATTACCCGCTTTTCTCAACTAACGAACAAATTACGGTACGCTTGAAGAACAACGGCGGTGCTCCGGCAAGTGGTTTTAATTTGAAATTGTTTGATAATGGAAATCTGAAAATAACGGAGCCGTTTACAGGTTCTATTCCAAGTGGAGACGAAACTACCTACACATTTAATACTACATTAAATCTTTCGGCAGCCGGAATGCATAAAGTGCAAGTAGTTACAAATTTAATAGGAGACCAAATCTCTGCAAACGATACGGCAACCTCAATGCTCAATAATTTGGGTTGCAACATAGTTTCCACATTTCCCTTTTTTGAAGGTTTTGAAAATAATGGAAATAATTTACCTTCTTGTTGGACACAAGAGTATGTTGCAAAAAATTTTAATTGGAGAGTTTTTAATGCTTCATCGGCTCAAAGCACTACATTTGAACCCAAAACGGCATTTGAAGGTGACTATAAAGCAGTGTTTTATACTAACGGAAAAGATGGTGCAATTACCAAGTTGATAACCCCGCCAATGAATATTACCACAATGAACAATCCTGTTTTGAAGTTTCATCATATTCAAAAATACTATTCGGGAGACCAAGATAGTTTAAAAATTTACTACAAAACCTCCGCCCATGCGCCATGGGTATTTTTAGAAAAATATACGGAAACACTTGAGAGTTGGACAGAAAGAATCCTTCCGCTTCCCGAACCTTCAACCCAATATTACATTGCTTTTGAAGCGTATGCTGAGTATGGTGCTTCTGTTCAAATAGACGCAATTACCATTGATGATTACTTTGAAAAAGATATTGCTGTGATGAATATTACACCGAAAGGGGTTCATGTTGGGCTTTCCAATCAGGAAATAATTACGGTAACTCTAAAGAATAACGGCAGGGCACCCATAACCGGCTTCGATGTATCATTGTATTGTAATGAAAATATAATTTCCAACGAGATTTACCCCCATACTATTCCGGGGTTGGGCGAAGTAAATTATACTTTTAATACCAAAGTTGACCTCTCCGTATCAGGATATTATTCTTTAACTGTGGTTGCCGACTTGGTTGGCGATGAAGTTCCGAACAACAACGAATTATCTGTAATTGTGAAAAACTTGGTCTGTGATGCACTTACCTTTCCTTACGATGAGGGTTTTGAAGAAGAAACATTTCCGCCGCATTGTTGGAGTAAAGTAGGGGAATGGAAAAGAACCCCTTATAGTGCTCATAACGGAATGGGAAGAGCAAGTCATAGCTGGTGGGACGGGTTGTTGGGATGGCTTATTTCACCCAAGTTTTCACTTCCTGCTAATGGAGATTTTATATTGGAATTTTGGTCACATGTTTACGACAAAAAATACTTCACCTACTCAGGAGTATGGATTTCTACTACTAACAACAATCCATCTTCTTTTGTGGAAGTTCTCGGTTTATCCGGAGACCTTACCCCCGATGAAGTATGGAAAAGAATAGAGGTTCCTTTGAGTGCTTATTCGGGAAAAGATATTTATATAGCATTCAAATATACCAATTCCGGTGGGCAATCCGGTCATATTTGGTCTATTGATGATGTCAATATTTTCAATTTGAATAATTTTATTGATGCAGAGGTGGTTGAGATTACCGCTCCGCCGAGTTTGGATATGAATATGACAAACACTGAGCCTATTACCGTTAAAATTAAGAACAACGGAGGAGATAAAATGAATGGATTCAAATTGATTTTGGAATGTAATGGTGCGGTGGTTGCCACCGAAAACTACACCGGCTATATCACGAGTTTGGCAACTGCAAATTACACATTTAACACAAAACTAAATCTTTCTGCTGCGGGTACGTATTCCATTAAAGTTACGATTGTTTTAGAAGATGATATGAATTTGAGCAATAACTTTAAAACAAAAACTGTTGAAAATAGGGTATGCCCTGCGGTAACAAGTTTTCCGTGGTATGGAGAGTTTCAAGGTAGTTCAGCGGATGGATTTGATGAATGCTGGCTCAATATTGATTCCGACGGTGACACCAAAAAATGGTTTTCACTACAAGCAAATGGAAAATATTATGCCATATCTGAATCCCATGATGCTGTTTATAATTTTTCTTTGACACCAGACAATTGGTTTATCACTCCGCCTCTGTTATTAAATCAGGTTTGTACCCTTTCGTATAAAGTAGGCGGTGCTAATTCAGAACATTTTGGAGCAGAAAAATATTCTGTGCTCATTTCCAAAATAGGAGTAAACCTTGTTGGTTTTACGGCATTGCGCACAGAAACACTCTACCCCTCCGACTACACCGAATCGCTAATAGGCGTACTTTCCAACTATGGAGTAAAAACCGTTAAGGTGCCCCTTAATTCCTTTATCGGAGAAACTGTTCATATTGCATTTCGCCACTGGGATTGCACCTCACAAGATAAATTAATTATTACAGACATTAATGTCGGAAAAGAACTATCTGTAACCGATGTTTCCGGTGATAACAATCCTTTAAGAGCTTGTATATATAACGACAAATTATATATTTACAGATTAAACCCAGGCGATGATTTGAATGTTTATGCCGTATGGGGACAATTAGTTCATCGAAGTGTTGTTCACAATGAAACAGAGAATATTAAACTGAATGCTCGCGGAGTTTATATTGTTAAATCAGGAAATCGAATAGTTAAGGTTATCTTTTAATAATTCGGCTAAAAATTATATATTTGCCGCCAATTTTATATATCAAAACGGTTTAATAAAACCAATTAATTGTTAATATTATGTTTTTAAGCGCTTTTTATATTTATTTATGGACAATGATAGTGGTAGCGGTGGCTACTTTTATAACCTTATTTTTTGTGGAAGCCGGATACGGTATTTTACGAACAGATAAATGGGGAAAAACTATCAATAACAAATGGGCATGGTTTTTTATGGAGTTGCCCATTTTTGCTGCAATGCTTATTTTATGGTTATGCTCCCCACACAGATGGAATATTGTGCCTTTGGTTTTTCTTATTATCTTTCAATCGCATTATATTCACCGCACGCTTATTTTTCCGTTTTTACTGAAAGGAAAAAGCAGAATGCCTATCGGTATTATGTGCTTAGGTATCTCTTTTAATATCTTGAATGCCATGATGCAAGGATATTGGATTTTTTATGTAGCACATATTCAAGGAAGCGAGGCCTTGTTTGTGCGTGTAATTCATGAAGGTGGCAGTTGGTTCAGTTCTTGGCAATTCATTTTGGGAACATGTTTGTTTATTTCCGGTTATATCATTAATTTACGTTCCGATTATATTATTAGACATTTACGTAAAGACCCGAACGACACAAAACACTATTTTCCAAAAGGTTTTATGTTTAATTATGTAACTAGTGCTAATTATTTTGGAGAATTGGTTGAGTGGTTGGGTTTTGCAATATTAACATGGTCTGTTTCAGGGTTGGTGTTCTTTATTTGGACTTTTGCCAATTTAGTACCCCGTGCACATGCCATTTACAAGCGCTACCAAAAAGAGTTTCCCGAAGAAATGAAAAGCAGGAAATTAAAAAGAGTAATACCATTTGTTTTCTAGTTAGGGACATTCAGTAAATAAAAAAATAGTATGTTTTAAAAATGCCAAATCACTCCAGCCGCTACCGGTATTACTTCTGGTCCACGATTTTTTCTAAACAGTTCTATTAAACCGTAGCGAGCGTAAAGCGCAAAACTGTTAAAACCGATTTCTACTTTGGCATCTGCTGTTAACGGGTTCACATTCATTCCTCTACCCATTTTACTTTTAATTTTTTTGTCGTTATCATCTCTGTAAACCACACTCGATTTACTCGATAGTTTTAATCCCAATTCCACACCCGTTTGCACAAAAAAGTGAGATTTTTTGACTATTTTCTTCTGATATTCAAACATGATGGGAATATGCATATACCATTGCACCAATCTACTTTTAGAATAAAAAGTTTTATCTTGGGGACGCTCTTGTTGGGTACATAAACTTCCTTTTATAAAAGCATAGTTTAAATCGGCGTTATACTGTTGTACTCTTACACCTAAGCCTGCAAAAAAGAGCCAGCCATATTTTTTAGAGAGTTGCGCATCCATGCCGAAAATGGTTAAGCCAATTTCATACGAGGAGGGTTTTAACACGGCATCTTTTACGGCGCCTATTTCTTTGAGCGAGCGCGTGGATAGATTGGAAAAACCGGCAAATAAGCCGCTACCGTGCGCTTGAAAGTGTCTTTCTCCTTTTGATGCGGTAAAATTAGAGAAACAAAAAACGGGGGCTACCGAGGAGGCATCCCCTACTTCATAACTGCCTTTGAATAATTTATCTTCGGCGGTGAGATGGATGGTGTCATTTTGACAGATTGCATGGATTGTGAATGCGATAAAGATTAAAAGGATGGATGTTTTTTTCATTTTTTTATTTTTTTTGGTTAATATTATGAGCATAGAAATGCAGAAAATACAGCGTTTTACAGCATTATTTTAAAAGTTCTACCAATTCGTCGGAAGTGAGTTCGCCTTCGACGTAAATGAGGGTGGTTTTATTGGCAGCACTCACTTTAAAAATGAGGTAACAATTTAGTTTTTGTTTATGAGACAAAAGTTGGTAGTAGCCGCTGGTTAATAAACCGTCTTTAGAGGATTCTTTGATTTGCAAGGCACCTTTTTTATCTTTATTTATGGCTCTTCTTATTTCAGGAAGGGCATAGGCGCCATCATCAAAAATAATGCTTTTAAAAGTTTTTATTTTATACTCTTTCATCAACTCGCGAGAGGCTTCAAGTAAGGTAACGCCTTGACTGTAACCATATTTTTTAAAAATGGATAATACTTCTTGCCCCTGAGCAGTTAAACTCACACCAAAGAAGAAGATTAAAAATAAAATTGCTAAAGTTTTGTGTTTCATATTTTTCATATCTTTTAGGGGGTTATTATTTTAATAAATCATCGTCAAAATTATTGAACATTTGTTTCACATCTAACTTTACGTTATCCAATGAGGTATGCAACGCCAATTCCATGTGTTCTTTATCGGTGTGCTTTTTGCCATTAATAACCACAAAATCGGTGTTTTTGTTCCAAAAAGGGAATAATAAAATAAGTAAGGCAAAAGAAGCGGCAACAGCTAAAGCGATTCCAAATCTCTTTATATAGTATGTTGTGTTTTTTGCCGTTGGGGCAAAAGTTTTGTAATTTTCTTTCGGGATGATGAACCGGGCATTGACTTTTAATTGAGACAGACCATTGAAGTAGTTTTGGTATTCTTTCAATTCAGGGTCAATATTTTCAGAGAGAAAATATTGAAGTATTTCCTGTTCTTCTTGATGGGAAGTTTCTCCGGAGAAGTATTTTTCTATTGTTGATTTTGTCATTGTATTTTGTTTTTTAACTCATTTCATTTCTTATTTTATTTCTTGCTCGGCATAAGTTTGTGCGTATGGCTATTGAAGAAAGATTCGTTATTTTTGCAATCTCTTCAACTTCAAGTCCCTCTATATCTTTTAATCGCATAATGAGATGTTGTAGAGGGGGGAGTTGCTCCATCAATTTCCAAATAAAACGCCCAAAATCTTTAGCTTCAGCTATTTGGTGCGGGTTTTCAGCATAATCAGCAAAAGGTTGATTTTCGAGGGGTTCTACTTCTCTGATTTTACGCTGATGACTGATGATACAATTTTCGAGAATATTTATAGCCATCGGTTTACAATTTTGATGTTTCTCCCATTTTTCGCGAACAATCCATAACCGCATCAAGGTTTCCTGTATGATATCTTCCACATGGGTTTGCACTCTAATCTTATTTCGTGCCAACCGTTCCAAATCAGGTCGAATTATGTTTACTCTTTGAAGAAAAATATCAGTGTTCATATTATGTAATACGCACGAAGAGCGAAAACGTTACATCGAAAAGTGTTTTTTTTTGTTAATAAATTATAATTAGTTATTGTTGTGTGTTTTAAAATTTTAAAAAAATCACAATAATAGGAGGTATAGATGTTAATTTTAGGGGATACCGACGTGAATTTCATGAGATACTGACATAAATTTCATAAAATCGGGACAAAAAACCGGGGCTGTCTTAAAAGTTATGATTTATTTTTCACGCCAAAAATATATAAAAAATTGACATACAAGCAATCAAAATGAAAAATAATTCATGTTGGCATTTATTTGCAGCGTATGGTGTGGAGCCACGAGAGGTTTATTCATACCGAACAAACACGTTCTAACTGGGCTTTGGGACAGATTTTTGGATGGGAACAAGTTCCAGCCTAAGATGACTACAAGCATTTTTTTTAGTAAATTTACCCAAACAGACAATTTGCATGTGTCTCATTATTTTTTCGTTGGCTACGGGTGAAAAATGTTTGAGGGGGTGGTGTGGCTCAGCAGCCAAAGAAGTGAGGTTGATATTAGATACCACTACTACCAAAACCTCCGCAACCACGATTCGTTTCAGATAATTGTTCTACCTGTTTCCAACTTATTTTTTCATACTTGGCAATCACCATTTGCGCAATGCGGTCGCCATTTTGTATAGTAAAGGGCTCGCTCGACAAATTAATGAGAATTACTTTTATTTCGCCACGATAGTCGGCATCAATGGTTCCGGGAGAATTAAGAACGGTAATACCATTTTTTATAGCCAATCCGCTTCTGGGGCGCACCTGTGCTTCGTAGCCTTCGGGCATCTCAATAAATAATCCGGTAGGAATGAGTGCACGCTCCAGCGGCTGCAAAACCATGGGTTCGGCTAAAAACGCACGCAAATCCATTCCGGCAGAATGTTCTGTGCTATAAAAAGGCAATGGGTTATTCGATTGGTTTACAATGTTGCAATGCGTCATTTTATTTTTTTTTGAACTTATGAAAATAGTAAAATTTAATATTATTACAAATTGCGCACCACCCGAAATCCAATAAAATTTGTGTTTAAATTTGGCTCACACGTTCCACGGTAAGTTATTCTACACTCCATTTCAGTGCTAAGCCAATTGCCACCACGCACCACTTTATGAGTTCCAAAGGAGGGTCCTTTAGGGTCTTTCTGTGGAAATTGAGGGTAGATGTCAAACCAGTCGGAAACCCATTCGCTCACATTACCTGACATATCATATATAAGCAATTCATTAGGTTTTTTCTTACCCACTGTTCTAGATCGTGTTGTATTATCTGCAAAATATGCCACTTCGCGTAAATCATTACTTCCGCTATACAATTTTTGGCGTGGCTCAATGGCGCCTTGTGCGGCATATTCCCACTCGGCTTCGGTGGGCAATCTGCAATTAGCCCATTGGCAAAAGGCTACCGCATCATTCCATGAAACATTAACGATTGGGTTATCATCCTCCCAGCCCCAAAAGGGTTTCGATGGCATGCTTCTTCCGGTAGCTTCACAAAAAGTACGATACTGTACAACAGTAACCGGCTTATTACTGATTTGAAATTTAGAAAGAGAAACCGTTCGCGACGGGCGGTCTCTATCGGTACAATCTCGCGTTGCAGTACATCCCATAGTAAAAGTTCCTTCGGGTACTTTTACCCATGTAAACGTAAGAAGTATAATTCGATTCGGATAATCACTTTGCGGCAAGTCGTTGGTAAAAATTCCCTCATGAATAAGTTCACCATTGATATCATAGCATTTTCCGAATCCCGATTTTTGATTGGCTATCCAATTGCCTTCATAAGTTTTGGTATCTGAAGCATTCTGGATGTAATTTCCCGATGTTGCAACTAATTTTCCCATTCCTTCTCTCTTTCCATTCACAACATAACCGGCATAAGTATCTCCATTGACATAACGTATTATACCTTCTCCATTAGGAACCCGTTGAATAAAAGAGCCTTCATAAACATCACCACTTACATATTTATAGGTTCCGGTTTCAAAATCATCATCCTTAATTGTTCCTGTAAATTCATCTTGATTGTTAAAAACACAACGTGCAGTTCCTGCTGGTTCTCCATTTAAAAAAACAGCTTCAATACTTTTAAGTAATGGGTCTTTCGAAAACAACAATAGCCCTTTTCCGTTGGGTTTGTTATATTGCACATCGCCTATAAAGGTGCTTTCTTTTCCCCAAAAATTAACCGATATTGTATCATGAAGCAAGGCATGGAAACGCTTTTCTCTGATTTTTTGTTCACATGCTTCAATTTTTGCATATACATCCATATTACTGGGGATACACTCACTTTGCAACGCAAGCAGATAGTTTTCTTTGGCTTTTTCAAAATTACCTCTTCTAAAAAACTCGTTTCCTTTGAGATAGGATTGGGTATAGTTTTCTTTTATGCAATCTAAGAAATCAAGTTCATCATCGCAAGTTTTAATCCATAGCGCCAATTCATTTTCTATGGGAAGATCCGGGCATTTTCGGGCTTCAATGAACAACTCTTTAGCATCTGCGAAATTATTGTTAAAAAAAGAAGCTTGTGCAGCCTTTACAATAGGAACATAACAGATTGGTGACTCCGATTTAGAAGGTTTTGATTTCTCCGGCTCTAATTTTGGAGGCTCACTTTTTTTTTCATCTGTTTGCAAAACTTGTGACGGTTGTGAAGCTTGTGACGGTTGTGAAGCCTGTGTGGGTTGCGAAACTTGCGTGGGTTGTGAAGCTTGTGTGGGTTTTGAAGCTACCGGCGTCGCATTGAGTTTAGTATTACAGTCGGATATCCATTTATTTAAATCATGCTCTGTCGGTTTGTCCGGACATCGTTGTGCTGCCATAAAACAACTAATTGCTTTGGCATATTGGGCTTTATTATAAAAGTTAATACCATCTTTGCGTATGGGCTCATAACATTGTGAGAATGAAAAATGGGTCGTAAAAAATAAAAAACACAGAAAAATAAAAAATCTATTCATAAATACCCTTTCTTGATAAAATTTTGTTAAGTTCGTTACGTACTTCAGAATCTTCTTTGGCTTCTAATGCCAATTTGTAACATTCCATGGCTTGTTTGTCTCCACTTGCTGTTTCTAAGTTGGCATACATACGAGCTAAATCAAGATTTATACAGTAAATGGAATCTAATTTAAAATTAATTTGGAACAAAAGATTTGGAATGTCTTTTCGTTGCGATACGGGAATTTCATTTTCTATTTCCTGAGCCTTTTGCAACATATTTCGTGTGGCAACATAATGATTAGCTGATGTTCCTTGAATGGCAAAAGCTTGTGTTACCAAATCGTTGTATTGTTTAATATATTTTTGATTGTTTAAGGGAATGAGGCTAAGTATAATTATTCCCATTACAATAAGAAAACCAACCACTGAAAGTCCCAAAATCATTCTGTTTCTATTTTTTTTCTTGGAAATATTTGTATAAAAAGAATTTTCGGAAAGGTTTTCTGTTTCTCCTTTTTCCAACATAGCAAAATAATTTTGAATAGCCGAAAGGAGTAAATCTATTTGTTTATTTTCATTATCATTATTTGCAATCCAATGCTTATCGTTTAAAAGCAAACGCATAGTTCCTTTTAATGGAGTGGCATCTGTTTTATAAGGAATGAGATATTTATTTTCCGAAAAAGCGATGTTCAACTCGCTTTTTACCCAGGGGGATGTAGAAGAAGCTTCTGAAAAAACAAGTAGAAAAATCTTACATTTCAAAATGGCTTTTTCTATTACTTCGCTATATTCGGCACCTCCTTCAATATTTCTGGGAGCAATCCAACAGGTAAATCCTGCTTTTTCAATCTGTGTTACTAATTGATTTGCAATAGATTTGTCTTTTGAAGAGTAACTAATAAAAATGTCAAAATTATTCATTGGCTTAGGTTCAATTTAATGAGGAAATTCTTGAATATAGATGGCATTTTCTTTTAGAGTTTCTTTTAGAGTCCGAGTTTTTTTCAAGTTGTTAATTCCTCGTTTCAAGGCTACAAAGATATCAGAAATATAAATAACTCCGGCTATGCCAAGTGAACCAAAGGAAGCATATTTTATGATATCAGCCGTGCTTAACGATGTATTATTATCCGGTAATTTCACTTTTTCCGAAACTACATATCCTGCCACTCCAATACCTCCAAAAATAATAAAAGTGCTAAAAGCGCCCCATCCTTTTTTGCCTTGCGTAGCAGCCAAAGACCCTGCGCCCGGAAATAACATGGAGTATAACATGGCCTCAGGTCCTACCGTATAAATTTTCGTTAAAGTCAATGTGGTATATAACGAATCTTGATACGTAATATTCTTTTTTTCAATTGTATATTTACCTTTTGGAAATGAACTGTTGGCTTTAAAAAAAGTTTCCAATGTACGTTTTTCAGCCGAAAGGGTGTTGTACGGTGAAATTTTAACTTTTTTGCCTCCGTTAGACACCTTAACTAATGATGATTTCCACGAAGATTGGTTCTGAAATGTAGTTGCGGCATTTACATAAAGATAATCTATTTTAACTGCCGGAATGGGGCGATTAATGAGCAATTTTTCTAAAAACGACGACCATGCTTCTTCGGTATCAACAGGGGTAGCTAATTTGGCTGCAGGGCGTAATGAAAACGTATTGATTTGATAAGAAGAGATATTTTGCCCCGTTAAGTCTGTATATAATTTGTAAGAAAACTCAATATCGCCGGCGCTAATATTCAAAAAATAATTTTTAAGTTTCTTAAAAATATCGGTTTGAATTTCATCGCATATTTTTTTGTTATAAAGCGCATAATGAAAAACGGAATCTTTCCGAATAATAATCATTTGTTCAATTTTTTCTATCTCTTTCAATTTTTGCAATACAACAGGAGAAGAGGCATCTATTTGTAGCGCTTGCAGTAATTCCTCTTTTGCCATGGCGTAGTTTTCATTTGCGAAGGCGCTGTTGGCAATTTGAACATGAAAATTGAAGTTTTTTGTATCAAGTTCTTTCTTTACGACATTGATTTTGTTTTTCACTTCCTGAGCTTCAATGACCAATTCGTCTCTTTCAAGAAAAGGTTGATTCATAGCTTGTTCCAGTATATGAATGGCAGTGGCATAATCTTCAGATTTTCTTAATAAGTCCACTTGGTCCAGAGCATTTTGGATAGCCTGTTGCTGGTCTTGTAACGTCTTTTCATATTCTTCTTTTTCTGCATTTTGCGTTCTTATTAAAGAGTCTATCTGGGCATGATTGCATACTGCTATAATATAAGGTTGGCGGCTTTTACGCGGCAAAAAAACAATATCCATATTAGGCTGAACTTGAAAAATATGAAATTGCTGTACGGAGTCTTTTACTATTCTCTGAGAGATGGAGCTATTTTTTTGCAATTCCGACTCAATGGTTTCGTAGCATGTTTTTGAAGTTTGTAAAGTTAATACCGGAAACAGCCCTTTTTTTCTATATTGCGAAACAAACAATTTATCTACGGATAATTCATTTTTCCATTGCGAAAAATTATCGTATATTAAAGAATCGTTTCCAAAAACAAAAGGTGTTTGCGTGGCATTGGTAATAATTTCCCAACTTTCATTTAAGAGCATGGTGTTGATTTCAATAAAAGTTGAAGCATACATTTTCTTTAATTTCTCAAGATTAAAGCACGTAGAAACTGTTTGCCCGCGTCCTGCCATTGGGAACAATAATAATGCGAAAAGGAATACGGAATGAATTTTTAAAAAATGGTAATTTTTAGTTTTCATAAATATATTTAAATGGGTTACTTTTTTATTATTTTTTTCTGCCGTAAACATCAAATATCTCCACTTCAACTTCGCTCAGCGTCCGATCGTCCACTCCTTCACTCCTTCATCCTTTTCTGCTTTCTCCCTTCTCCTTCTTCTCTGACAAAGTGGTGCGAAAATAGAAAATTATTTAAACATTCATCATTTTTTCAATAAATGGATTGAAATAATGCACAGCTTTTTCAGTTACGCCTTGAAGTCCTTTTCCACCGGTTTTCGGGCGTTTTACATTACCAAAATTACCTTTCTCTAATGTGGAAAAAAGCCCTTCCTTTTCAATATTTTTCAATAATTTAATTGCTTCCTCTAACACCCATTGGGCGCGTTGGCGAATAATACCACCTTCTTTAAATTCCACTTCATCACCAAGTGTTGCCATATTTTTGAAAATAAACTTGGCATTTTCAATGGCTAAAAATCTGTCGGACATGAACGGCGTATGAATCGCTTCTGTAGGCATACCCAGCAATTGAATTCCTTGTTTAGTCCAAATGCCAATCATGTTAAACAGTGCATCTTGCAAGTGTCCTTTAAAAATATTGCCGGTCATAAATTTTGTAGGGGGCATATATTTGAGAGGCGCATTCGGGAAAATTTCGCGTGTAAGTTGGGCTTGTGCGAGTTCGTAAAGAAAGCCGTTTTCTAAATCGGGATCCATTTCAAAGGCGTGTCCCAATCCCATTTGTTCTTCCGAAAGCCCTGCCAACAACGCCAATTGCTCATTAATCAAATCGGAAGCCAATACGGTATGCGCTTCTTCAAAAGCATCGGCGGTTGTGAGGTAGTTGTCTTCTCCTGTGTTAATAATTACGCCGGCAAATCCGTTGATGATTCTTGAAAAATATTGGTCAACGAGTGTTCTTTGCGGATTAATATCGCGGAAGAGAATGCCGTAGAGGGCATCGTTGAGCATTACATCCAAACGTTCCAATGCTCCCATGGCGGCAATTTCAGGCATACACAAACCGGAGCAATAGTTACACAAACGAATGTAACGTCCTATTTCTTTGCCCACCTCATCTAAGGCTTTACGCATAATGCGGAAATTTTCCTGCGTGGCGAAGGTACCTCCAAATCCTTCGGTTGTTGCTCCAAAGGGCACATAATCCAACAAGCTCTGACCGGTGGTTCTAATCACCGCAATAATATCGGCGCCCTGCCGCGCAGCAGCCTGCGCTTGCACCACATCTTCATAAATATTTCCAGTAGCAACAATCACGTAAATATAGGGTTTTGCTCCTTCGCCCCATGTGGATAGAAAATGGTTTCGTTGCGCCACATTTCCCGAAATTCTTTGCAAAGTAGTTTCAATATAAGGCGCTACCGCATTTTTAATATCTGCTTCCGAATGAATAGGAAGCTTTGTAATCTCTAACGCATTTTGCGCCATTTTCTCTGCTATTTGCTGAGGATTCAATTGTGTTTCCAGCATAGCATTGCCGAGAAAATATAAAACCCCTTGACCCAATAATCCGGTTTGATGCAATTGGTCTACCACTACATTGGGGAGCGGCACTTCATGAACATCCACACCATCAATCCCCATTAGGCGACATAGTGTGCGCTCTACCGCCACCGTAGTATATCGGTTTACGAATTGTTGTACTTCATGGGCAATAGAAGCCGCAATGGTTTTGGCTTCACTAACTTTCTTAAAATCAATTCCTAATTTACTGTTCTTCATAAAAATTCTATTCCAACTATTTAGTATCTATGTTTTTTATGTTGCAAATAAACATGATTTTTTGAAATACTACGTGATTTTATTCCAAAAAATCATGTTTATTTGCAAAGTTAAAAAATTAAAAACAGGAGGCTTATTTTGTTAAAAGGAAAACATTTAATTGACCCCTCAGACTTTACTCGTGATGAGTTTCGTGAATTATTCGATTTGGCACATCAAATCGTTAAAAACCCTGAAAAATTTAACAAGAGTTGCGAAGGTAAAATTTTAGCAACTCTTTTTTATGAACCCAGTACACGAACGCGCTTCAGCTTCGAGGCGGCAATGTTGCGTTTGGGCGGTTCTATCATCGGTTTTTCAGAGCCCAACTCAAGTTCGGTGGCAAAAGGAGAAAGTATTGCCGACACCATCCGCACCATTGAATGCTATGCCGATATTGCCGTAATGCGCCACCCTAAGGAAGGGGCGCCACGCGTGGCAACACAATGGCTTAATGCCATGCCGCTGATTAATGCCGGGGATGGCGGACACCAACATCCGACACAAACATTAACCGACATTCTCACCGTGGAATTGCTGAAAGGAAACGTGGAAAATAAAGTGTATGGTTTCTGCGGCGACTTGAAGTTCGGGCGCACCGTACATTCATTTATCAAATTCTTAAGCAAATATGAAGGCGTTAAACTCATTCTGATTTCTCCGGAAGAGCTTCGTGTACCCGAATATATTCGCGAAGAGGTGATTAAGAAAAATAACGTTCCTTGTATTGAAGCGGATAAAATGGAACCCTATATGGGCGAAATGGATTTCTTATACATGACCCGCGTGCAACGGGAGCGTTTTTTCAACGAAGAAGACTACATCAGATTGAAAGACCGTTTTATTTTAGATAAGGAAAAAATGAAATTTGCCGGACCGGAAACCTACATTTTGCATCCACTTCCGCGCGTAAACGAAATTAGTATTGAGGTAGATGAAGACCCCCGCGCCCAATATTTTCAACAGGCAAAAAATGGAATGTATGTTCGTATGGCTTTAATATTAAAATTGTTAGGAATCTATTAATCAGAAAAATTATGCTACAAATTACCAGTATAGAAAAAGGAATTGTTATTGACCATATACCTGCCGGACTCGGTATGAAATTGTTTCGCTATTTGAAATTAGATAAAGCCGATTATACCGTGGCATTGATTAATAACGCCTACAGCGAAAAAATGAAAAGAAAAGACATTATTAAAATTAATAACGAAATTGATTTGGATGTCAACTTTTTGGGTTTAATCAATCCCGATATTACCATTAATGTGATAGAAAACGGAACAATTGTGAGAAAAGTAAAACTTACCGCTCCCGAAAAAGTAGTAAATGTGCTCCAGTGCAAAAACCCGCGTTGTGTAACCTCCGTTGAGGCTTATGCCGACCACGTTTTTCATTTGGTTGACCCCGAAAAACGCTCCTATAGATGTGAGTATTGTGATGATATTGTGGTGCCGCATGCCATTTAAAGTTCAAAGTTCAAGGTTTAAAGTTTAATCTGCGTAAATCTGCGTCATCTGCGTGCTAAAAAAAATTAAAATTCAAAAAAATAATGAAATCAAAATTCAAAATTCAAAATTCAAAATTCATTTTTTGCCTCCTGCTTTCTGCTTTCTGCTTTTTCCCTCTTTTTGCACAAAAAACAACTATTACCGGAAAAATTGAAAACAATAAATTCGGACTTGTTGATTTAAAACTACTTTATAAAGACGATGGCATTTTGTTTGGCTCTGCCAAAATTAATGCAGACGGCTCTTTTAAGCTGAATGCTAATCTCTCTAAAACCGAGCTTTTTAAATTAGTTTTTGATGGAGATAGTTTCTTGATGATGTGTGTATCGCCCAATCAAAATATTGAATTGACACTTGATGCTCAAAATATCACTTATGTTAAATCTGTGAAAGGTTCTCCAAGTATTGAATTTTATAAAACCGCAACCGAAATGATTACTCCATGGCAAACTCTTTTAGACAGTGTAAGGAGTGTTTTACAAACGAATAAGGAGGTGCAGTTTTACAACGAATTTCAATCGCAATTTAAACCTTATGCTGATGCTAATGCCGAAGCCGATGCCTTTTGCGTGCAAGTAGCAACTACCACCGATGCTTTTCAACAATTTGTGAATTCTAAACTCATAAAAGGAAAAGTGGACTCTAAAGAAACCGATGCCTTTATTTACACAAATTCCAATTTTTTGAAAGAGATTTTAGCGCAATATACAAAATATAAAAGCTACATGCAAAGTATGAGTCTTTTCTACGATTTTGCAAATAAAAAAAATGCAAAGTTTGAAGATTTTTATAATACAAGTGTTGGTAAATATTTAGAATTTTTAGAGTTACGTAACGCTAAAATGGAAAATACTTTTTCTGATTTTATCACCCACGTAGAATACTATTTGCATTTTCGTGACAGTTTGCAAATTAACGATTTGGCAGATAAGAAAAAAGAAAAAGTTTTTATGGTCGCGAAG
>Ga0209628_10000910_pt1 | contig 18605 bp, 16 predicted proteins | sample TergutCu122P4_FD_187285 | JGI IMG/M metagenome (GOLD analysis project Ga0209628, IMG submission 187285) | Cubitermes ugandensis P4 segment gut microbial communities from Kakamega Forest, Kenya - Cu122 P4 (SPAdes) (version 2) | ecosystem: Host-associated > Arthropoda: Insects > Digestive system...
TGTTAAGTACAGATATTAACATTACAGAAACCACATATTCCTGCCAGTTTCAATATGTATTTGGTAATCAATAAGTGAGTAACAGCTGTCAAAGTTTCAAACTTCTCTGGCCATTATCTCCGTAAACCGTTCAACTTTGGATATAGGTGTTTTGGGTTAGATATATCGGTATAGTTTAACATAAGGAACACTCTCCCAAAGTTTTGTCCATTCCTCCTGGGACACCCTGTATATGTGTGTGTGTGTGTGTTTGTTTGTGTGTATGTGTGTGTGTTTACAATGCGTTGATAAGTTTTCCGGAGCAAAATGATCCTAAAGTGCTTTCTTTTATAAACAGTGTAAGTTTAAATATGCTTTCATCTGAGTACGTTTTGAAAGGTTTCATGCACTCGCAGTTGCTCTAGTTCCTCTTTCATTTATTAAGGCCGTTTGTCAGTTGGTTCCGCAGACACACTTTCTCCACTCTGTTGGCATGGGAGTAAAAGTGTTGTTTGCAGTGACTTTCTGAACACTATTTTAGTTCTGTTATTATCACAGTTAGCAAGGCGTATGTAGACACCTATTCCAACATCCTGAAAATTAACACAGTCGTTAGAAATGCGTGATGAGCTAGGCGGTAAGAACAAATAAACCAGATCTACTGAGTAATATACATGTGTCATAAAGAAACTGTTAATAAGTAAAAGCGAGGAAATAAATAGATTTAAAGTAGGAAATGTAAAGGCGTGGAATTGCGATAGCTCATTCAGTATGGTAACTTGCTGCTGCAGTTTGGACGGTACGGGGTTCACATCCCGGCAGAAGAAGACCTTATCTCTTCTCTGAAACGTACAGACTTGCTCTGGGTCCCACCATGTCTACTATTCAGTGGGTACCGACGGTCTTTCTGGGGGTACGTCGGCAGGGTCGCGATGTTGACCACTCAGGTCCATCTAGTTCCGAGGTGAAGAATGAGTGGGCCAATAAATCTGCTTCCCTTATGTGTCTTCATGATTTGTACGGGGGCAAATTTTTCTTAAAAATAAGGGCGCAAACATTTTACTTCAACAAAAATATCTGGGTGAGTTTACCGTTTATATCCGTTTGTATGCTTTAGTTGCAGCAAGAAGGAAGAGTATAAGCTGGAAGAGTGCAGCGGAAAAAGACCGACAGTTGCTTTGAATAACTTAGGTAGTTGGAAGCCCGTAATTTTCAAGGTAAAGTTCAACCTAGAATAGGTTATGGAGGCTCAGAGGGGGAGTAGGTGTATACCTCTAGGCTAGACGGGGGTAGGTGTTCAACGCCTCGCCCCGGCCGCTTTACCCCCGGGTATGACCCGGTACACATTGTATAGGAGGCTGGGTGGACCCCAGGTCCAGGCTGGACGGGTCCCATATCGTTATCTAGGGCCTGGCCCGCTCTACTATATTTTTCTACATATCTCATTAACGGCACGATTTTCGAAAAAAGTTATTGAACATAAAAAATGTGTTTTGATTTTCTCTGCAACTCTTTCCTGAAACATTTCTCATACTAAGAAGAACTGAGTGAGATATGATCAAAAAGTCTAGTAGTTTTCATGTAAAGTAACCGTTATTTTTGTCCGATTTTTTTTGAAACTTCAATTTTCTCGATAGTTTTTCGAAAAATACTCAAATATAAAATTTATTGAAAGTTCGTCCAGTGGGAGCCGAGTTGCTCCATACGGTCAGAAGGACGGACGGACGGAATGACGGACAGACATGGTGAAGCTAATAGTCGCTCTTCGAAATTTTGCGAACGCGCCTAAAATTTGTGTTTTGTACGGATGTGCGAAGAAGCAGCGATTATTTTCCTGTACATCATTAACTGATTGCTTTTTGTAACGGAGTGTTTACTGTGCCGTAGGACCTGGCTCTTTTACAAGATATGTAATGTCCGTATAATGTTAGTTGGTGCAGTGTTCGCGTAACCATTGTTGCATTAGAAACGTTACAATGCTTTCTGTGTGTGTGTTGAGCTACATGTCACTGTCAACTTTATATTGATACTGAGTGTGACACAGCAATGCTCTTGTGTTAAATTTGAATCGCCAGCAACAATAGAAGGCATGTAGGTCTTAAAGTAAAGTGTCCGATGCTGCATTGAAATAAAAGAATGTTCGTTTGCACGTGGCCTTTTTAGACTACGATTTGGCTAAAGAGTTGCGCAGTTGCGTAGTTTTTGTAATCAATCAATTATGAAGCAGTAAGTATTAAACGTACGGATGTATGTGTAGTCTTTCCTTAGTTATCCGGCATGCAAATCGCAACTCTTCTTTGCCCCATTCTTCTGTAATCTGTGGCCTGTCTGGCTGTACCATATTTTTTTCCTATTGTATCATAAACGGCACTATTTCCGGTGAGTTATTGAACTTAAAATGTGTGTATTCGTCTACTGGTTTTGTGGTGAATGAAGTGTCACTGGTACAAGATTTTATCCGAGTACGACCGTCTTCCACTGTCATTATCATTGCACCATTGCTCCATACTCGTTACTGTGACCAGAAGGACAAAGGGTCGAAGCCTGGGAATCTTCCAGAAAGAAATGTTCTTTCGGAAATTGTGGGACACTTCTTTACTCTTCAAGGGTTAAATATTTTGTATTGTATTCCTACTAATATTGTGCTATGTAGGACACCCTTCGCCACACTGCCTGTTTATACTGTGTCAAAATTTAATAAGGGCATACGAGATAGATACAAACCATGAAGTATGATGAGAGTAATGGTTTTTTTTAAACATTAATTTAAATCTCAAAATGAGCAGTCACCATTCTTACGTAATATGCAGCAAAATAGCCACTGTAAACCCTAGTCACGCATAGCTTGCTTCATTGGTTATAAAATGAGCTGTAGGAGCATATTTAGCAAAGAACTGGGTCCCGGATTATTCCTTCACGAAGACAAGCAAAAGACAGTAGTTGGCAAACCAGATCCGCTGTTACGGGGAGCGTGATTTCTACTATTTAGATGGACAGCGAAGAGGCAGAGCCGAAAGTTTCTGTAACTTCTGCTCGCAACTATTTTTTTGTTTCTTAGCGAGATAACGTGTTACCGCAACTCCTGGAGGATACTGCCTAAAGGTGGCAAAACCAAAAAAGCAGTTTTTGAAATCGTTACCACGGGCGACGGATGGAGCGAAGAGGAACGGTTTTGTGCGTGCCTTCAAGCTTCCACCACGGAGTAGATCAGAACTGCTCTCTTCTGGGTTATTACGCAGACAGTAGTGGTAATTCCTTACCGACGTTGCGGGACAACTTCTCCCAAACGTCCGTAAGAAATTTCCACTACTCGCTCTTCAGGGGTCAAGAACCCTAGAAGATGGGACAGATAGGTTTTCCCGAAACGTCAGTACCAAATTGCTACTACTCGCTCTTCAAGGCTGAACCTTGAAGCGCGAGTAGTAGACCCTTGAAGATGGGAGAGATAAGTTTTGCCGAAACTTTGGTAAGAAACTGCAGCTGCTTGCTGCGTAATAACCCAGAAGGGCGCAGTTCTTGTAAACTTTGTGGCCTCCACGATCACCTGACATTGTGTTTGAAGTAGATGTGACAATGGAAATATAAGCTTAGTAATTAGCATTATAGCTTTCAGTTATGTATCCAAACTAAAGAATATCGTTTTCAGCAACTTGTGCAAGCACCTTTTCAACATTAAGACCCACTTATGTTGAAATGTAATAAATGTAATAAGTGAAGGCATTTCTGAAATACTTTGGTCTTGTTGCCGGATTGCTTAATGATGTTCGTATGCATTTGGGAGAATTTGCGTCTTCATTTTGGTAGCGGAACATGATGCTTATAGGACCCGGGATAGCGTAGTCAGTATAGAGACTGGGTTGCGGGCTGTACATACGTACGTGGCTCGAATTTCGGTAGGGGAAGGAGATATTTTTCTTCTCCTCAGCTTTCATACCTTCTGTGGATCCCACCCAGCCTCCTCTTCAATGGGTACCGGCTTTCCTTCGCTGGGGTAAAGTGGTCAAGACGTTGATGTTGCCTGCTCACCTCCATGTAGCGCCGAGGCTAAGCGATGAGTGGAGCTATCCATGCCTCTTTTCTGCCTGTATGCCTTCATGGCGTGGACACAGACATCTTATACGATTCTGATATTTATTGTATGTGATTAAGAACCATTCTGCACATACGCGTTTAAACCAATCACACAGGCTGCAGGAGGTACAGTATTAACCGCTGTGTGCCAAATGTGGCGGCATCGGACGTGTGGTTTAGACGACCACTTCGCCACTGATTGCATGAGTCACATTTAAAACACATTAATCACGGAACGTGAATGTAACTTCGCAACACGTTGACAGTTTCATGATCCTGTGATAAGCAGCTGGCCGAATGATTACACGAACTTCGTTGTGGTGCGCAATACACCAAATAAAAAAAAACCCTTCCGGAACAAGAACGGACTTAATGTGCCACAGTCTTTAGTGGACGTTATTCTGGAGTCACACAACTCCAAACATAATCGTAACGTGTGTGTGTGTGTGTCTACGTGTGTGCATGTAGGTATGTGTGTATTTATGAATTCTGTGTGTGTGTGTGTGTGTATGTATGTATAATGTAAGATATGTACGTACGTGTATGTTTGTACATATTTACGTACGGAAGCGGGTACTTTCGTATTTGTGTATTTACGTATGTAATTATTTATTATATATGTATATTCTTGGCAGTCGCTGTGGCGACAATCAGGTGTGACTCGTATGGATGCGGATACGTGTACTGTAAGTCTACATACAGAAGCTAACATACTTATAAGGTATCTTGGGACGAAGTGGCAGAAGTCCGGGAAGTTATTAAGCGGCGTTTTTGCGGGAAACTTTAAGCCTATAACAACATGGCCCCCATTTTTGATAGTTACGATGTTATGGAAGGATCCCAGTCGAAGGTAGACAAAGGAGTAGCTGTTTGTTGCACGTACTGACCTAAAGTTAATATACAGGTTACTAATTTATTACGTTGGCAAGCTAATTAAAAAGGTTTCCCTGACACGACATGTTTATGTTACTGACTTACGAAATTTTACCTGTAAATCCGACAACGCGTTTCGACCTACTTACGGACCATCATCGGGGCTGTTATGAACATTTCGTTGTTTAATATTTTCCGAGACTGAGATGTCGATCTTAGAAATGTGACGCATTTTTTATACTTTTACGTTTTATAATTTTGTTTGTATTTCTTTTTACAGTATTAAATCGATGTGTAACTCCATGGATAAGTGTCCTTGAGACCCAAATAGTTCCTCAGTTCGTTAACAATCCCCGAATTTTATGGAATTGGAAGCTTTATTACCGTGTGTACAATATCCGACCACATGTCCCACTCTTTGTCGATATCAATACAGCTCACCACCTCATTCTGTTTCTGACGATCCATTTAAATATCCGTCCATCTATGCCTAGGGATTCCAAGTGGTCTCTTTCCCTCAGGTTTCCCCACCAAAACCCTGTATGCTTCTCTCTTCTTCCCGATACATGCCACATGCCCCGCCCATCTCCTTAATTTTATCACCCGAATAATGTTCGCTGAAAAGTAAAGATCATGAAGCTCCTCACTGAATCCACTTTCGCACTTGTAATTGTACAGTTTACTTTAGACATTAAAAGAAGGTGGTATAATGCTGATATCCTGATCTTAGTTTTGGGACACATTGAACCACAAAGTAAGGGTATAGTATTTTTCGAACAGACCAGAGGAAGGCCCGAATGTGGGCCGCTACATGTTTTCTGATTCATATGTAGAAAATTCCATCGGTTAATAATAAACGAAAATTGGGTCAAGGGCAAATTTTCGAAAATGTCATTTAAATTAGGACACATAACGGAATGCAGCTCATCAAAATGTTCATTACTTTTGCAAATGCAGTAAATATTGAGTCATTCTGAGCGTCGTGCGCATTACGAAGACCCTGTATTAACTGCATACCACCAGATCTACTTTCTGTAGGTCCATATGTTACAGACTTCCGAGTAACTTCAGTGTCATTCCGTTAAATGTTCTCTAAATCCAAAATTCGCCAGTGCTGTTAATCTCTTTTGTTCGCCTTTTCTCTAGACATCAAGTACTTTGTATAAACATAAGAATAATAAATTAACAATCATTGCCTATTCATTCGGCGCAGACATTATTTTCCCATCCTACCGCGCGATTAATTACAGCAGAAGAAGACAATGCCTTGATAAACGTGCCCTAACATGCATACAATTTAAAAAGTGGCAAATAATTTAAGTGTAGCCTATATGACGCAGCAGTGACAATTTGTATTTACCTTTAAAGAAAACAATTTAGAGTGTGGTGGACACTCTGGAGCTTCTTAAGAAATGTCAAAAAGGAAAGTATATGGATTGTTGGGAAGCCCCACATATGCAGAAACTCCACCAAAAGAAAACATTAATTGATAAGCAACAGATAGTTGATGTAAACACCCTCTTTGAGATTGCAAAGACACCACACTCCACTTCTGACTCCAACCGTACTCAGTCTAACGCACAGTACCACACGGGTCACCACGTATACCTGCTACACGGTAAGAATGTTACGCAAATGATATTGATTTAACATGGATAGCTAATTTATTTGTTATATGAATAAATATTTTAAACTCATTACAATTTTGCTGCCACAACACCGGGAGTGATCTTCGGGTTTTTAAATTCAGTGTTTTTAAGTGACTCAGTAACTTTAACGAGGTACAGACATAATCCCTGATGATGATCTGTTGAGATCGAAACATTTCGGAGTGTTTCATGTATTTTAACATTTAAATCAGCATTCTAGACTAATATATTGTTGAATGTTAAGTGCAGTGGTTGGTGTTTATCATTCAGTGAAGTGCTCAACAATGTTACGTATTTCGGCGTATACAACAGTCTTCAGGTATAAATGCACATTGGTTAATAGAAACAAACAAAATGCATTAAAATATGTTGGAATTTGTGGGATCTCGCAAGTTTTACAATTCTCGTAAATTTGGAATACTAGGCATTTTATTTTGTGTACCTTTTTGTTAAAACCATGCTACATTGTTTCTTATCAAACGTGATTGTCAAAATACTTTGCCCAGCTGTGTTCCGTTTGACAAGTCCCAGAGTTGTTGTCTGGGTCCCCTATATAAGTCATCCCGTCGTTTTTAAGAAGTTCAGACACTAACAACAGATAGTTATTGATCCAAAACAGAAGATGGACTCAAGTTTGCAAGAGCTGATTAATTTGAAGCATGACACATGACAGAATTTAAAGCCTTCCATTAAGTATAGGAAGGGGTTCTGATAAGTCCTTAGCCCGACCAGGAAGGAAACAAGCTACATCGACCAAACTCGGGATTTATTCAACATAATCCACACAAAGCTCAATACACTTCTTAGCCCCTTGCTCTAACTTTTGCAAGCCACTCAAAAAAAAAATTCAGAAATTTGTCCTTCCAACCAGGTCTCCGCGGCAGCCATGACCTCCGCGTCGGACGAAAAATGGCGAACTTTCAATTGCTTTTTCAGTCCAGGGAACAGGTGATAGTCCGACGGGGCCAGATCCGGAGAATAGAGTGGATGATCAAGACACTGGAAGCCCAGGTAGGCTAGTTTCTTCGGAGTTGCAAGTGCCTGGTGAGCAGGGGCATTGTCGTGCAAGAACAAGACCGCCTTGGTGACCTTCCCGCGGCGTTTTTCCTTCAAAATGTCCTTCAATTGCACCAGCAGACATGAGTAAAACTCCGTGTTGATAGTTTGGCCCTTTGGAATGAGGAGGATGCCGTCTTGATCCCCAAAAATCGAGGCGAGAACTTTTCCAGGGGATTTTTGCACTCGGAATTGTTTGGGGCGGGGTGAACCGCTATGCCGCCACTCCATTGATTGTTGCTTTGTCTCCGGGTCATAGGGATATAACCAGGTTTCGTCCATGGTCACCAATCGCGACGGAAAATAATTTGGATCACGCCGAAAAAAATTCGAAATTTGCTCAGACGGCTGGCACCTTTGACGTTTTTTATCTGCGTTCAGACATTTCGGAACCACTTCGCGGAGAGCTTCCTCATGTCCAAATCTTCATGAATGATGGACCCAACCCGATCACGTGAGATGCCCAGTTGCTCGTCGATTTATGTAGCCGAAATCCGGCGGTCTTCCAAGAGTAGCTCGTGAATTTTATCAATAATCTCCTGGGTGGTCAATGTTTTGGGTCGTCCAGGACGAGGAGCAACACAGGTGGAAAAATACCACGTTTAAACTGGGCCACCCAGTTTTTGACGATGGAATACGATGGTCCATACTCAGAATGGCGTGAATTTCCTTCGGCGCCTTGCCTTGCAGGAGAAAAAACTTTATGACAGCTCGCGTCTCGATTTTGTTGAAATCGCTCACGTCAATGACATGTTTCTTTTCAGCCTCTGTAACAAGAAAAGACTTGCAATTCGGCACATGAAGAGACCCCTCTTTCCAACGAAACTATCGATTTCGTCCTACGACATCGGGAAGTAGGTCGAGCTAAGGAGATGCTAAGGAGATGTCCCCTCGTAAATTATGTCAGTATTTGTTTTAACCTCATCGAAACGTCGATGAATGGGTGGTCAATCGTTAGTCGGCGGTAAAGAATTTTTCGACTGTCTTACTCTTATGAATTGATCGTGTTTATGTTACGTCGCCTGTCACGGAAAATTCCAAACAAGTAGTTTCTTTGAGGGGAAACTGCAAAATAATCTCCACCGTAACTGACTAATTTAGCAGGGGACAGAGATGTATGCAGGCGAACCGTTGAAGAAGCCAGGGTTCGTTGCGGGCTGTCGAGCCGTTGTTGAAGGAGGAGAAGGAAGAGAAGAAGAAGAAGAAGAAGAAGAAGAAGAAGAAGAAGAAGAAGAAGAAGAAGAAGAAGAAGAAGAAGAAGAAGAAGAAACAAACTAGAAGTAGTAACGGACTGCTGAATATTCTCAGGCGTGAAAGATATTTCGCCATAATAAATGGGTCCATATCACCAGACTTGGGGCGTTTTCAGGTTGCGTTTGGAGGAGACGGTCTGAAGATATGGAGGGTAGCCGCAAATATGTTGGATATTAAAATAATTTAATTTCCTGCCTCACGTTTCATGATTCTTAAGAAATATTGAGCCTACATCCACAATATATAACCTGAAGAAGAAATCGTGTGGTTGAAACCTTTCACATACTTCAATTGGCAGGAAATTCCTAGCACATGATATTCTTTTATATACTTCTGCATAACGGGCCGGGATAGCGTACCAGTATAGCGACTTGCTACGGGCTGAACGGTCCGTTGATAGGATCCAGGTGGGGGCGAGTTTTTACGCTCCTTACCAGACCGGCCCTGGGGTCTAACCGGCCTCCTGTACCGGGTCTCTTTCCTGGGAGTAAAGCGGCCTGGGCGTGGCGTTGAGCATCCATCCCATCTATCTCCGAAGTTAAAGAAAGAGTAGAGCTATCCCAAGAGCTTTGCCAGTTAAAAACATTCGAAATCGAATTTTCGAACTCTCATGACAAGTACACAAACCAACTGCAGCTATGTAAAATGGCTAGGTAGGAACAGTGGCGTAGCTAGGTTTTATTTTGCGCCCCGGGGGGAGGAATCAAAATGACCGGGCCTAAAAAATTATATACTTTAAAAAACATTTTTATGGATTTGGATTCTATTTGGCTAAATATTTTAAAATTTTTAAGCGCAGAAAGTTTCTTCTTTGTTGAAAATATTTGTTTTGCTTCCCCTTCGACTCTTCTGCCCGTGGGCAGCCGCACAATTTGCGCACTCCCTCCTCCAAAGGGATACCAGTGGGCAGCAGCACTTTCTAAAATTTTTGTTATTTAATGAGTTGTACAGTTGCAAATGAGACTGGTAGATCCAGCGCACATATTAAATGGGGTTTTTATTTTTTTACGATTTTCAGTATATAGATCCACATGTTACAGATAATGTGCTATTTTTTATTTTAGAGTTACATGCGACTTTATTTTCTGTATCTGCGAAGCATACCGGTGTAACTGGAAGAGATTTCAGGCTTCCCCACGCCGGCGTAATTAAGGCCTTCGCCCTTCTGAAATATTAAGGCGGCGTAGGTTAGTAGTTCTTTACCGACCGTTGTGGGCAACCTAGAAGATGGACCTGATAGTTTGTCGCGAAACTTCCATGACCAGCCAACCAAATTATGCCGCGTAACATCGTAGAAGAAAGGAGGTTTTAATGTTACCAATTGTTTCTTTTCCCATAATTGGTAAGGGTTCCTGTGCCCTTCCTTATTTCGTGTCTGAAAGAGCTCGACCGGTTTTTACGTAATTTTGTGTTTGACATTCGCACCAAAAGTAGCTTTGGTTGAAGATAAATGTGACGTATAGCAAAGCCTTAATTCATACATTACATGGAACCTTGTTTAAACTTTATACAAGTCTTCAAGCAAGGTCTGTTTTAGAAGTATTAAATTTTGAGAGTGTCTCCCCTGTGCTTACACATCGTGCCAAGTGTAGACAAGAGGCATAGATAACGCATTCCTAATCATGGCATTAGATGGATGTGAGTTGCCAACTTGATGCCCCAGCGGGGTTATTCCCACCATAAAAAGCATCTGGTCCCAATTGAATAGGAGGATATATAGACCAAAGAGCTGTGAAATTTACAAAATAGTGCTTCCTTTTTCTGAAATCCAAAATAGTGCTTCCTTTCCTGAAATCGAACCCGTGATTATTGACCTTCCAACTCCTGTTAGTCATCGTAGACCTCCAGCGAGCTGTCATGTATCCACAGGCGGTGTTTAATTTTACAACTTCATGTGCAGCCGTTCCGGTGTGGTGAATGAAAAAGGAATAGAAATGTCAAACTCAATGTTACTTGTAAACAATAACGAAGATGTTTAAGGGATACCAACATTTTCGTACATGTTGTCTCTGGTGACTCTCAAAAATGCTTATACTAGCGTCCGAATTCAAACACATCATAGAGGAATTACGGCCAGAATTGCGCCAAGTACGATATAGTTACTTTAAGTATCAGATAACTAGTCAGACCGTGTTATGATATTAGCCTATGGAGTAGAAATTAGCGGTTTCTGTAATGGCCGTCACGTAGAACACTGGCAGAACTTGTACATGGTACCTATTTCACATCTCTGTTCACACTAGGTTGCTAACGGGGGATAATTCATGTTCTTTGTACCATACTTACGTTAATGTCTAAGCTTTCATCTGACAGCATACCAATTTAATGTCATTGATGGTTTATTCTTGGGGACTACGTGCTAGACTCGCATTTACGTCGTGAACCAGTGCACAAGGACTGTTAAATTCACCACGAAAATTTTAGGGATTTAATGTTAATTGTGTTGGGGCCACAGATTTCAAGATAAAGTCTCAGGGCTGGCCAAATTAAACTCACAGGAGGGTCACATAATTCTCAAGGACTCGTCTAAGGGCCACACTTTTGTATGCATTTATCGAGAATTTGGGTGGGGTTAATCAAATAGAATGCTGCTATTTACAAAAAAAATCTACTCTTGGAACTATCCAGGTAACTGAGGCCGCATATTGGTCAGCCCTGGTCTAACTTGTAGAGTGCGTTTGAGACCTGATGGCACATGGTGACGCACGGGAGGGGAAGTGAAGGGGAAACAAGCGGATGGAGTGGGTAGCCAGTACTCTCACACTACCTCGGAAGTTGGTGTACCCAGCATTACTAACGCTGACGCCCACACCTCGGCTGCCAGCAGTCGACTGAACTGACGCCCCCGCCGGTTTAAATGGACTCGTCCGTTTCAGCGAAAGACGAAATCTGGTTTCTGCGCGTGTGCCATCACGTTTCAAACGCACTCCACCTGTTCAAGCCGTGAGAGCGTAGAGGTGTAGGAAGCATAGCTCCACTCATGCCTAACCTCGGCAGTAAACCCAATTAATTACCTGGGGAATCCGTCCCCACTACCCAGTGAATAGGAGGCTGGGTGGGTCCCAGAGTTTTGACGTTGAAATTTCAGACTTAGTCTGTAATCGAAATACAATTCCTCATTTGTCTATCCCGAAGCCTCTAGAGTGTAAAGAGATTTACAATGTTACATGTTCAGTGTTAAGGGATTTGTATAGAGTCTGATATACAGCGGTCACATGGCACATAGGGGAAACTTTGGTCGCAAACTTTTATGTTGCTACTTACGATACGATACGATTCTCAGTTTACCCACTGTCATTCTGTGTGAAATGCCGCCCAACGAATCCAGTTCGTAGTTAAATCTCTTGTCCAAGGATCGACAAGATACGGTCCCTAAATAGAAATTAGCCTACCGGTTTTATTTTTGCAAAGATTGTATAAAAACACTGTTCAATTTCAGTAATTGCCCTTAAAATTTAGTAAAGATTCTGTTGGATGTGGACCCCGTTTTTAGTTATAACTGAATGCAGTTTACCAACACTGTGAGCTTGTTTTAACAGATTTCACTAGTTGTGGCCTCGTTACATTGTCATATATGACCAATAATTTACATTATGAACTAAAGTTTAATTACATCTGGAATATTTTCAAATTATTGTCAGCACCAAGTCTTAAATCATACAAGAAATTAGAAAATACTTGAGCTGACAACCCCTTCGACCTATAAGGAGATTAGCCTCCAATTTCGGATGAGTTATATTTGATTCTCTGCCCGTTTCAAAGGGCCAAACAACAAGTGTTAAGCAATGACGTCGATATGAAGTAGGGGTCCAAATGTAAGACTCAGTTAATAATTAGGTTTTCGACCAATAGCTTCACACGGCCACACCTAAGACTGCTGTATATTTTTCACACGACAACTCTCTAACCCTTATATAAAGTAATGTAATTGTACCACGACGGGACACACCGGTCAACTTTCATCATATATAATTCAGAAGTCAACTGCTGTAAGATTTCACAATATATCTAGTGTGTTAACCTCTACAAGTGGGCTTGAAAATTATTTCTTAAGTGTCCTAACGGATCCATCTACAAGACTTCGCTCGGTCTTCAACAAGATCCTACCTCCAGCTCCCTGGGATACAACAATATTTTACTGGCTGCCAACTCAAAATTCATTTCTCTTGGTTTGATTAAGCCGCTGATAAAAGTCTGGATATCGTAATGGTGTCACAGGTACCTGTTGCAAAACGCGGACGCATAAATAAGTCGGTGAAAAGTATACTCATCGTAAATCATCAATTTATCGTTCTGCAGTACCATCATATTTATCTCGTTTTTTGAGAAAATTTTAGGTCTGTGTCCGAAAATGAAGTGTTGGAGGATGATGCATCCTTTTCCTTATCTTGGAGTAAATCTTCTACACGTAAAATCTAGGGATTTAAACGTGGGCACGAAACAGTTTACTCAGCTTCAATTTTCCTGGATCTGATTGTTAGAAGTTTATTTATTGGTGTGAGAGGCTTTCTAAATTTATTTTCGGAAACATTGAAGATCAGAATGTTCGGTTTTAGAGTGAACGTTGTGTAAAAATTAAACATAGCAGTAAGTTTACCTGGAAGACAAAGTGAATGAGGAACTGAATTAGCTTACTTATATGTTTGTGTGTGTGTGTGTGTGTTTGTGTATATGTGTTTTCCCTAGAACCATAGTATTTGCGTATATGTAGTGGAAGTTTGCAAGTTTTGTCACAATTAACTCTAGGTGTGTATACTATGAATGAATAGATTGATTTGTATTGGATTTATGCTAATGAATGTTAAGTGAAGCCCTACAAATATAGCGTAATATATTTACTTATTAAGGGTACTGGGATAGCTCAGCCGCTATAGCGACTCGCTATGGGCTGAACGGTTCGGGTACCGAATCCCGGTAGGGAAGAGATTTTCCGTATTCGTCCAGACCGACCGCGGGGCCCACCCAGCCTTGTGTATAATGGGTCATTCTCAGGGACAAAGTGGCAAGGCCGTAACGTTAGCCACCCACCCCATCTAGCGCTGATGTTAAAGAAAGCGTAGTTATACCTCTACTCTCGCTTTATGCTTTCATGGCAGGTTATTGGGTGAAATTAGGTTTATTTACTTAGTAGCCTATCCGTAAACCCCTAAAGCAACCAGAAATCCACTTATGTTTTTCTTTTCTTTTGTTGTAAATTCAGTTGCTTTTGTGTCAAGCGTTTGATAAAAAATGGGGACATTTAATGGATGTGTGAGAGCAAGAGTTTCCTGTTGTATTTGGTAAAATGAAGAATGAAGCGATGTGTAATAATTGTCGATGCTTCAGAAATTTCAGAACTTGTCTACGTCTATTGTGAGATTTTAAGTCATGCACAAAATAAGTAATTTCTAATAGTGCATTCTGCACAAATTATTTTATTATGAAAGCAGGGTATTTAGACACCGGGAATCCAGCAGTCATCGTGAGAATTTAGAAACCGGGCCTGCGTGTTCGGTACAGTGACTAGCCAAAGGGCTGGACTTTACAGGGTTCGAATCCCATCAGGGGAAACAGATCTTTCCCTTCTCTAAAACGTCCAGACCGGCTGAAATCCACCAACCTCCTACTGAATGGGTATCGGTCAGCTTTTACGGGAGTGGAGCGGCAGGGAATTGAAGTTAACCACTTAGCGCCATCTAGTGTCAAAGTTAAGAATGAATGGAAATATTCTTCTGTGTGCCTTCATGGCTTGGACATGGACAGTTTTACTGTTACATTTTATTTTGAGAGATTACCTTCACACCCTACAATTATTAAAAAAATTGATTGCAATATAAGATAAAAATATTACTGGAGCGCTTAAGTCATTATAGAAATATGGTTGTAAAAACAGTGGGTTTTATCAACAGTCTTCTGTGATTTACTTGCACTTCTGATCTCCGTACTTCCCGTACGCCTCTCTGCCTAACAGCCACAACTGTGAGGAAAACAGTTTTTTGTGGTGAAGTATTGAAGTTTTTTCCAACATAAACTTGTTCAAGCCTAGGACTTGCGAAATCGAATACTCGATCAGCAAGGAAAAAGTACTAAAAACATGTTTTCGTAGCTGGGGAATTCTTATCGTTAGTTTGATAAATTTCTATGAGGCACAGAAAAAAAATACTTTACTTTTGTTTGCATTAAAATGCGAGCACCAGAACTTAACATACCAAAAATAAAGTGGAAAATGTTTTGCGTATGATAACAGGTTATTGCTGGCTCTGCTTTTTACACTGCGTACTTTATAAATGAGCTGGTCCTATGGCCGCGGTGCCTAAAGTGTGGGTATGCAGCCGCTTGCTTGCTGGGATTGCGGGTTCGAATCCCGCCGGGAGACATGGATGTCGTCTCGTAAGCGTTGTGTATTGTCAGGTAGCAGTTCCGCCATCGCACCGATCACTCATCCAGAGGAATCCTACTGTCTGTGTGTGTGTGTGTGTGTCTTTTAGTTTGATCAGATACAACAATAATCCCCTACACCTACAATGAGTAGGTATAGAAGAGGTCAGACTAAGAAAGAAATAAAGAAATAAAGAAGAAAGTTTATAAATGAGCTTAATTATTTAACACCAATGAGCAGAGTCGCCCTTACGAATGTTAAAGACAGGCAGCCAGTCAAGATATTCTCAGTCTTTTATTTAACCCGTCTCCACCATGTTGACAGGAGTGGATCATAACCTGAGCCAGTGTAATCTAGGCTGTACCGTTCCACGTTTATCCCCTCATTTTACCCTACGTCTTATTCAAATTAGCCCCCCCCCCAGGCGTGTATTCTGTATTCGGACAGTTTATCTGACACATCTAGTTACTTAGAACACCGACGTGCAGTGAACGTGTTTTGTGAGAAGTGACGTTCTTCGACGAGTGTAAAGAAAACATTTCTAGAAACTCAGTCTAAGTAAGGTGAATAAAATCTAGTATTAACTGCAGTACGCTGAAATAAATGCGTGAATCCCGACTTGCTAATTATTGAATTTCAAACCATTGTTTGTAATTATTTATATATTCTTGCAAATTTTAACCCCAGAACAAAATTGGCATGCAGTTTCAATTTGTAGGGGGAATGATATTATCGTTGTTCTGGGATGTCGCGCAGCGTAGATTGGTCGTTACCGACGTTGCGGGACAACTTATTTGTTCCATTCTTCTTGGACTGCTGGACCCTTGAAAATGGGACCGATAGGTTGTCCCGAAACGCTGCTTAACATCCCCCAAAAAGACGATCTTTTTGACATCGCGGTGGAAGCCTGAAATCACGCATTGTAGAGATGTGCTGACAAGCTACTTTTTCCCTCAGGACTGATTATTTGGGGCCGAGGCCACATGTTCACTATGAAATGTTACTACAGCTAAGATATTAATTGCCGATCCCGGTGGCTGTTTGATCTAAGGCGTAGATCTACAGCCACTCAATTGCTGGGATTGCGGGTTCGAATTCCGCTGAGGTCATGGATGTTTTTCTCTTGTTTTTGTTGTGGGTTGTCAGGTAGCGACCAATGCGACGAGCTGATCACTCGTTCAGTGGAGTCCTACCGTGTGTGTGTGTGTGTGTCTAATTGTGTGCGATTTAGAAACATGAACAATGAGGCGGCCTATGCCCGATTTGGGTTGTTGCGTCACAAAAAAAAAATTCTGTAAGTAGCTGCTAGTATATCAGAGAAGAGTCGAATGTAAAAATTTAGGGGGAAATATTTCTCTATATATGCATCCTGTGGTTGGGCAGTTGGTCAGGTAGTATGCCACGGACTGGAAAACTTGTTTTCACACTTTGCTGTCCAGATTTATATACAACTTTCTTCGCTGTTTGCTATTCCCTGACACCCGACACTGCGATGTGGGCCAGGGTTGTGCCGTGTACAGCGTGAAATAATTGGATGTGTGAGGAATTGCCTTGAGACGTCAGCCAGTGCTGAGATGCTCTTGAGAGGAGCGTGAGAATCAACAGTAATGTGGGAGTATGAAGTTCCTGTAATTTTGTTAGTGAATTGGCAATGTGTCAACAATATTGTGTGTTTTGTGTACACCCAGCCCCCTATTTAATGGCTACTTGGGGCTTTTTCCGCTGAAGTTAAGTGGCAGGAATATGAAGATGGCCTCTCACCTCCGCGTAGTGCCGAGGTTCAGAAAGAGTGGAGCTGTATCTCTGCTCCCCCATATGCCTACATGGCGTTACTTTCAAGTTATGTGACTAGATGAATACAGATTAAAAATAAATTCGGAATCGGCGTAGTTCAGTCGGTGTAGTGACTAAGCTACGGGCCGTTTGCGTGGTTCGAATCCCTCAGAGGGTAAGAGGCTTTTATGTTCTCCAAAATGTCCGGACCTGCTCAGGGGCCCACTTAGCTTCCTATTTAGTGGGAACCGATTTTTTTGGGGGGTAAGCGGCCAGGTCGTGTAGTTAACCAAACCTTCATCTAGTGCCGAGGTTACAAATGAGTGGAGTTATACTTCAGTTCCCCTTGTATGCCTCCATCGCGTTGACGGTGAAGATGTTACCTTTTACCTCTTTAAAAATAAATATAGTACCGTTTCAGAACAATATTTGGTCCTACAAGATCAGATGATGGCTACTGGAGGATCAAAAGTAATCATGAAATCAATGATATATTAAAGGACGAAATATAATTGGGTTTGTTAAAAAACAAAGATTAAACTGGTTAGGCCATGTTGGACGTATGGCCGAGGATAATAATGTTCAGAAGATTAAGAGGTGGAAACCCATGTCTAAAAGGCCAATTGGAAGACCTAAAACACGTTGGGAAGATGACGTTTTGGAAGATATAAGGAGTATGAATGTACGCAATTGGAAGAAGGTAGCACAGGATAGAGACAGTTGGAAGAAAGGTGTTGAGCAAGCCAGAACCGTACATAGGTTGTAGCGCTTTATAAGACGAAGAAGAAGGTATTTAGGATTGGCAGTATGAAATAACAGATTAAAAATAATGATAACGTTTGTAACAGGATACTGCACATATAGTTAAAGCACGTCATCTAATTGTCAGAAATTGTGAACAGACTTCTTTCCCAGCGAAAAGTGAAATAATCTACTATAATGCTGTAATATTTCTGTTTTTATATTCCTGTCGTCGTTGCCTCTGGGTTGTTAGCGTAGTGAAAATGAAAAAGGATAAGCGATTTAATGCATCCAAAAGCAAAATGATGTGGCGTGTTGCTTGTAATACTAATGAACAACAATTCAGAGTACTTTCTTCTGGAAAGCCAGAAAGTGAGATTATCAAATATTACTAGAACTGGGTCATATATAAAGCTACAAAACGTGGACTTCCATGGATTTAAAGGCCCATACGTAGTATTTTAAACATGATAAAATAAGAAAAACATAGATGTTTCCAACATAAAGTACCCACGAAGAAAATAAAACATATGGAAAAAATCGTGACGAAAAACTCAGGGTAGAAAAATAAAGTGAGAGATGGAGATATACAAGAAAAATTTTGTAAAACAGGTTTTGATTTTGTTATCAGCTTTTAACGATATAAAACTATGGACCTATAATGATGTTTTTGACGTTTATGTGACCGTGTATCTTTAATATATTCTTTGAAGTACAACCAACAAGAGGGGCGCGCGGTGGCGTAGTGGTTAAGGCACTACGCTACAAACCGGCAGGTCGCGGGTTCGATTCCCGATGTTGTCATTGGAATTTTTCAGTGACATAATCCTTCCGGTCGCACTATGGCCCTG
>Ga0209628_10000911_pt1 | contig 18583 bp, 11 predicted proteins | sample TergutCu122P4_FD_187285 | JGI IMG/M metagenome (GOLD analysis project Ga0209628, IMG submission 187285) | Cubitermes ugandensis P4 segment gut microbial communities from Kakamega Forest, Kenya - Cu122 P4 (SPAdes) (version 2) | ecosystem: Host-associated > Arthropoda: Insects > Digestive system...
CGATTTGTTCCTCGCCACAGGCAAAACGAGCGGCTGGGGGAATTTCGATTTTAACATGTCCAGTTTCGAGGACTCGAATTTTGAATGGACGTGGAACGGCAACGTGTTGACGCTTTCGTACATCGGCGGCGATCCCAGCACGACTCCGGAACCGGCGACGCTGTTGGTGCTCGGCCTCGGCACAATCGGCGCAGGTTTCGTTGCAAGACGTCGGAAGTAAGGAGAATCAAGATACCCGTTCAGTGGGGTTTTGAGAGGACTTGCAATAGCGCGCCCTTAGTAGCTGTCGGTGGCACCAATCAACGCGCCCTTATTCCCTTATTTTTGTACCGATAAGGGAATAAGGGCGCAGTAATTGGGGGCGATCCCGGTCGCTAAGGGCGCACTATTCCAGCACAAAAACATCTTGACAAAACACAATTTGTCTCCGTAGTATAGCTCCATTAAAACCGCTCACTTGCGTGCGCGGCTCTGATTACGCCGGGCGGATTCAAGAGCGGCCGCTTCCGCTGTCTTTTTCTCCACGACAGCCAAAGCGAACCAGCCGTTTTCGAGACGGCACATCCCCGTGGTCAACTGGGCAAAGCGTTCGTCCGTTTCGAACAACGGCGGAACCAACGGCAACGTACGGCTCGGCGGAAAGATTTTCGCAAAAACGGTCCGCAAAGCAAGCTGTGTCTTCGCGTTTTTCGGACCGATCACATGCCCTTGATCCCGGACAAGGCAGAGAATTCCGTTGTCATCATACTCCGGTCGGTAATTCACGATAAACCGAAAATCTTTCCAAACGGAACGGTTGACTTTCATTGCGTTCATGGAAAGCGTGATCTCGATGCTTCCTTCTTGAAAACGTACATTGACAGGATCCTTTTCGGCAAAGGCAAGAATCACCGGGTCGTTCTCGTTCGGTTCCTCCGCAAACTGAGGGCGACCGATTTTTTCGGCAATCTGTTCCCGTAATTGCTTCACGGTCATGGTTTTGCCCGCCAGGTTAAAACTTTGAATCGCCGTTTGAACCGCCGATTCGTGAACCTTAAAATCGGCAAACGCTCCATGAATCGTTTCCGGCTCCAAAGTATGACTGCCAAGTGAAACATCGGAAGACAACCGCCAGGAAGAAAGAAGCCAATCGTTCGTCGTAGACGCATCTTTCCTTTCAACCGACAGCCCTGCCCGATCCATCGGGTCCAAAACGGTCTTTCGGAAGTTTTCATTGAACTCACGGAGCCGCTCGTCCACCTCGGCGTCAATCCGTGAACCAGCGGCCCGGGAAATTTTCATTCGCGTTTCAGCTGTGATTTGATTCTCTTGCGACGCAAACTGATTCTTGGCAATCTCCTTGACCAGATTTCCCAAAAGAGGTAAACCGTCCACGCCGGTCTGCACGGAGCGTAAATAGGTACGATTATTGACGCCAACGGTCGCCGGCGTGTACTGAAACCCTTGTTCCGTCCATTCAAGCCGTTTTTCTCCGAGAAAGGTCGCGTAGGAACCGCTGGTTACTTTTGTGTTTTTCACTTGCGATTGACCGGTTGCCGAAACCTGTCCGGTAATGCGAAGCGACATATTCAGGCGGTCCGGGGCTGGATACAGGACCAATTTGACGACCGTTTCCGTTCGCCGAAACCCGACGACCCGGCGACCAACGATAACATCGTGAACACGGTCAAATTCCGGATCACGGGAAGGAAGCAGATAATTGATTAAGGCTTCGGAAATGAAAAACTTGATGTTCGGCCCCCCGTAAATCGTTTGCGAAAATTTGCCGAGTTGATGCAGGTTTTCGTCTGGACAAAGGCGAAGTCGTTGGGAAAAATCGGACAACGTTTCGTTTTCCGACGGCAAGCGTTCCTGCTCGTACTGCTCCAGGGCTGCAAGAAACACGAGCGGATGCACCGTATTGTCTCTCCAATGGTCCAGCTCGCGTTTCCACTGGACAATAGACGGATGAGAAAGAAATTGTTTTTGCTCCGGCGTAAACGAAAACGTCAAACGGCTCAGAATCAGATTGGCTGTGTCGCAAATGTCCAGCATCCGTTCCGGGGCGAGAGAATCTTTCGGGGCGAGATTCTCGAAAAAGGTGCGATTCCACTCCAGTTGTTCGGAAAGCGTGGAAAGAGCAAGGTACTCATCCCAGTTTTTCGCAGCGGGGTTGGCGGAAAGTTCATCGAAAAAATGCCCCAATTCTTCCGTTTGGATTCGAATTCGGTCAAAATCCGCTTTCGTGCGAGCGGTGTAAGCGGAGGTTTCGGTCAGCGATTCGTAAACGAGCCGATACAAAACGATACGCCGCTCCAAAAAAAGCAGAATTTCGTCCAACGGTACGGCGTGTTCCGAAACCTCGTTTGCGGAGATTTCCTGACTGACACCCCTCAGTTTCGCAAGCAGTTCCGGAACACGGGCTGGATTCGAGTGAAACGCCCGATCAACGGCGTCCAATATTTCCGGTAATTGTTCAAGCGAATTTCTGAGTCTGTCGGGCAAAGGGGGATTTGCATCGGCGGTTCGTCGCAGGTAGTTTTCAACCAGTTCACACAACGAAACCGGATAAGTTGCGGAATGATTTTCGCGGGAGTTGGCAACACCAAACGGGAAAAAAAAGGGGAGCAGAAACCCCAGCCAAACGAAGATTCCGGCGAATCGGCGGCAACCCTGCGAAAATGTGCGGATTGCACAAAATGGTTTTTTTGCGAAAAACATGCCGATTACCGAAAGATTTCCCCGAATTTCAACCCTCTGGCCGACTTCTTATTGTTCGACCAGAGACCCCACACAGAAATTTCGGCATTTTGCCTCCAAAAGTGGACCGAATCGCGGTAGAATCGTAATCTTCCATGTTCGCTTGCGATTGATTTGACGCCTTTTCCCATTTTGCCCGATACACGGACTGATACCGTCATCGCACTCAATCGCCAAAAGCGGTGTTTTCGGGTAAAGTCTCTTACCGCCGCTAACTTGAAACCAGCTCCATTTCGATCCGTTCCAGACGGGATTCGATTTGCTGGTCGATTGTTCCCAAAGAGGTTTCGAGCAGACATCCGCCACGAGTGATGCGAACGTCCGAAAATATCTCGGTCTTCGCCGCACCGGACAGTTCGTCGATCAGGATTTGAATCTGCGGTTCCAGCGTTTCGTAATCGGTCGGATTGAGGCGGATTTTCATTTGAGAACAACCGACCGCCAGTTCCAGAGCTTCCCGAAGCAATCGGAGCGGAACTTCAATCATTTCGGGCAGTTGCCGGCCAATCGCTCTTTGGGCAATCGCAGAAGCAACATGAACGGCACTCTGCTCCCAAAGCAACAGGAACGATTGCTGCGCCGTCTCAAGCTGCTGCACCGCACTTTGCAACGCAGGAAGAAGCGTTTCAAGTCGGCCTGCCAGGAGAATTTGGACCTCCTGCTTCACTTTGGCGTCGTGGTCCAGCGAAGCCTGAAGTTCCCCGTCGGCGTAGCCCGTTTTGCGACCTTCGTCGTACCCCTCTTTTTGACCGAGTTCGTATCCGGTTTGATACGCTTGGGTTTCCACCTCTTTTCGCTTCTTGTCCAAAACCTCGGTTTCTTCCGTGAGCCGTTTCTGAAGTGCTTCGGAATCGAGTCGGCTTTTTTCGGCAAGAGCGTGCGAGAGTTTCTGCTCAATTTGAATTTCTTCCCGAAGTTTTGCGACCCCGTTCCGGGTGGCTTCCATGATTTCCCTGGCTTCCGCCTTGATTTTGGCAAGATATTCCTCCGCTTTCGTCTGGAGATCGACGAAATTGAACGTAACCGGCTTGAAAATCACCGGCGGTGTCGTTGCGGGGGAATCAATCATAAATTCGCTGTCGCACCCTGTGCGGCGCGATCGAGAGGGAAAAACATGAGCGAGCGAACTCTAAGATATTTTTCCACAAGACGCAAGAGGAAAAAATGATTCTTTCCTTCTGTTCCCTCCCCATCTGCCGATGCACGATCCAACGCTAAAAAGCAATCTCCCCCAAAATACTCAAATCCCCTGTATTCACACGACTACGACGGTTTTGCGGCCTGTGCCACGAATACCGATCCTGCTTTTTCTGCCTTTTATCGGAATTATTCGCTCTTTTAGGAAAGAGGCGAATGTTCCTGTCCGATAAAAGGAAGGAGTAATCCAAGGTTTAATTGGGTACTGCCGGAAAAGATTTCAAGAAATTGAATAGTTTAAATATTTTACGGAAGATAGTCAAAATCTTCCGACAGTAACTCCTCAGGAGAGTAAAATGCGAAGCAGCTTAGGACAAATCTTTTTTAGCCTCGTTGTCGGAACGTGTTTGGTGGCAACCGCGTTTGGACAGGCGAGAAATCAAGGAGCCGTTCAACAAGCCGAGTATTGGCAATCGTCGGCAACGCCGCAAAAACCAGTTTACCAAACCGTCAGTCACACCGATTGCGGTTGTTCCCAACATGCGGCACCTGTTCCGACAGCGGCGTTCAACAGTTGCGAACCTTGCGGAGAAGTTTACGGCGGGTGCGACACCGGATGTTCGACCGGATGCTCGACCGGAGGTTGTTACGATACGGACTGCTTCGGGTGGAATCCTTGCCAGATGAATCAATGGTTCCTGACCGGTTGGGTTCAGCAGGGGATCACGATCAATCCCTATTGGCCGAAAAACAAGTCCAACGGGACGCTTCGCTACAATGATCGTGCCAACGAATACATGATGAATCAACTTTACCTGACGGGAGGCCGGGCGGTCAACTCGGAAGCGTGCATTTGGGACATTGGCGGACGAGTCGATCTGCTCTACGGAACCGATTACTATTTTACCAGTGCTCTCGGTTGGGAAACAAGAACGACCCTGGATGGCTACGACGTTCTTGACCCACGCGGTGCGGATTCAAGGTGGAATTCCAACGAAGGCCCGCGGCGCGGCGGGAGAACCGCAATGTACGGTCTGTCAATGCCGCAAGTGTACGGTGAAATTCAAGCCCCGATGGGCACAAACGTCAAGCTCGGACATTTTTACTCGCCGATGGGACACGAGTCGGTTATGGCGACGCAGAATTTCTTCTACTCCCATTCCTATTCGATGATGTACGGTGAACCGACAACGCTCACCGGAATGTTGCTGTCGCAGCGAATCACACAAAACTGGACCGGATATTTCGGGATTCATCGCGGTTGGGACAAATGGGAAACGCCAATTGACAGTATTTCCTATCTGGCCGGCGTCAAGTGGGAAAACTATTGTCGAACAACCAGTGTCGGATTCCTTCTCAACACGGGAAAGGACTGCTGGAACAATACCTCGATGCCACGGCAAGAGACCAATCGGATGAACTACAGTTTGATCTTCAGTCACCAACTTTGTCCGAACCTTCACTACGTACTCCAGCATGATCTCGGCATAGATCAAGATGTCGCTTATGGGACAGGAATCGACGTCGCGGGTGCCAACTACAACTACAGCAGGTTACAACCGTTGGACGGAAAATGGTACTCCGTTGCCCAATACCTTTATTTGCAAATGACGGATACCCTGGCGTTCGGTTGCCGGGCGGAATGGTTCAAAGACGAAAATCATTCCCGCGTCCTCGGTGCTGTCCCGGTCAACTGGGTCGAAGGGGATGAGTACGTCGAACTCACGCTCGGATTCAATTGGAAGCCGACACCGTTCATGACACTACGACCGGAAGTTCGATGGGATTGGATTGAAGGACGCAACTTCCCCCAACCGTTCAAAGACGTGGAGGATGGAAGAAACAGTCAGTTCACCATCGGAACCGACTTGGTAATTACGTTCTAACCCAAGTTTCGCATCCTTCCGTGTTCCCCTTGTTTTTCCGGAACCGAAGTTCCAGAGTCCGACGCGGCTTGTCGCCAGGCCGCGTTGCAGGCATTCTTTTGTTACCAATCCGGCGTTTCACGAAACTTATTACGCGAATCGGCGGCGGGGGTCAGGTCCAAGGGACTGTTTTTGAACGCTTCCACTTTTTCTTCCGGTGTCAATTCCCGTGAGTATTCATAGGATTCAGACTCGACGGATTCGGAAACCGGGAAAGGCGTTTTGTTCGATTCCGGCAACCGCTCTTCATAATGGGCCGCATAAGCCGGACGCGGTGAAAAGGGCTGATAATCGCTCAAATCTTCGTCTTCTTCCGTCCAATCGGACTCGCTCGCAACAAACAGCTCCGGTTCTTCAACCTCCTGAGGCGCAGCCTGAACGGCGATCTTGTGATTGGGAACCAAATGGGCCGGAATGGGACCATAGCCGCTCGTCGAAACATTTTCGGGGGGCGACTTGCTCAAATTGGTCGTGAAAAGCGTCCGGGTGGAGGAAGGAAGAGAAGAAGGAGAGCCCCCGAGAGGGGGGGGGACGGGGGATCCTTCTTGGAATGAATCTGCTTTCTGCTCCGTTTCTGTTTGTACGACCTGATGTTCAAACGATTCAACCGCTTCTTGAGTGGCGAAACTCACACGAAACGCCGTTTGATCCACCATTTCCCACACAATCGGGTATCGAACGACGTTAATACCCAAACAGACGGCAATCACAACAAACGACAACAACGGGCCGGAATACCGGAACATCTTGTTTTCTCCTCAGGGGCGACAAAAGGGGGGCAGTATCGGCAAAGTAAAAACCGCTTCTTTAGGGGAACACCGAAAAATACCCGATAAAAGTGGACAGTCAAGAAAAATTCCCATTTCCTTTTCCTTAAACTATGAGTAGAGTTTTGAAAGTAACAGTTAGGTAAAGTTTATCGCATAAGATTATTACCTTATTTTCCACCTGGGGCGAATAAGGTTAAATAAGGTTTTGTTTTTTGGGCGTTTCCGGGCTACTTGGTTGTTTTGTCAGGAAAAATAAGGTAAAAACAAGGTTTCCGTGCCGAAAAACAACCTTGTTTAATGATCCCGGACGTTACTAAAATCACGGCTACACCCAAAAAACATGTTAAAATCATTCTTTTTCCTTTTGTTTGTTTTCACGACCTCTACGCTTTTTGCGGAGGATGCCGTATTGCACGCGATCCGGGTCGATTGGGCCGCTCAAGAGCACCGGTTTGGCCGTGAACCGGGAAGTCTTGAAGCGATTCAATCCGCTCTGGACCGTACGGAAAAACTTCTCGGCGCATCAAACGACACCATCGCCGCTTTCCGCAAGAAGTGCCAATCCTGGGATTCGTTTTCCGAAGCGGAAAGGATAAAACTTTACGAATCGGTGAAACTCTATGGTCGTGAAGTCGCCCTATCGCAGCCGGTGATGAACGGCAAACCGCTTTTGTTTCTCAAACAACGCCGGTTCGTTTGCCAAATGCTGCATGAGTACGTCGGCTACTATTACGATTATGGTGGTGTCACCGGCGGCGGTATCTACGTCCTCGAAGAGCCGGGCAAATCGTTCAAAGTTCACAGTCTCACGGAAAATCTGCTGCCGCAAGGGGCGTACAGCTCTCCGGCCCTTTCCTTCGACGGGAAAACGGTCTATTTTGCGTTTTGCGAAGTCCAGGATCGGGTGCGGCCGCAAGGATTGTTCAATAATTGGCACCACTTACCGGACGCAAAGGATGTTCCCGAAGAGTTCAATTGGAAATCGCCGGATCGTCGTGGTTTTCATCTCTACGCCATCGATATTGACGGAACGAATTTGCGAAGATTGACGGATGGACCTTACGACGATTTTGATCCCTGTCCGCTTCCGGATGGACGGATCGCTTTCATGTCGTCCCGGCGGGGAGGGTATTGTCGTTGCAATAATCCGTTTGAGCCGTTGCCGACTTACACCCTTCACGCCATGGATGCCGACGGCGGAAATATTCAGACGCTTTCCTGGCATGAAACGAACGAGTGGAACCCTTCCGTGCTCAACGACGGACGGATTGCCTATACCCGTTGGGATTACGTTGACCGGTCTGCCGCTCATTTTCACGGGCTTTGGGCAAACAATCCGGACGGCACTTCGCCGGTGGTGTTATTCGGAAACTATACGATGAACCTTAGCGTCGCTTTTCAGCCCAGAGCGGTTCCGAACTCGAACAAAATCGCGTTCATTGCCGGTGCACACCACGCTCTAATCGGCGGTTCACTCGTTCTGTTTGACCCGGTCCAAGCGAAATATGACCCGGAAACCGGCGAGGATTGCTTCGATTCGCTTGAACGTTTGACACCGGAAGTTTGCTTCCCGGAAACGTCGGAGGGTTGGCCGGATTCCTATTACAGTTCCCCTTGGCCGCTTTCGGAGAACCATTTTCTCATCGCGTTCAGTTTTGAGCCGCTCCCGGCGTTTGGGACGGGCTACTTGGAAGACTCGAAATCGGGCCTCTATTATTACGACCGGTTCGGGAATATGGAATTATTGTACCGAGACCCTGACATTTCGTCGGTTGCTCCGATTCCGCTTGGGGCGAGATCGGTTCCGCCGATGATACCATCGGTTCTCGACCCGGAATTGGCGAAAGAAAACGAAGGGGAATTCCTGTTGACCGACGTGAAGTGGAGTCATTTTCCACTCCCGGACAATCGCCCGGTGAAGACGCTTCGTATTTTCGAAGTGTTGCCGAAAGTCGGGTCTCACGTTGCGAACCTCCCAAAACTGGGATACGCCAACGCCGAAAGTGCCCGAAAGTATCTCGGCGAAGTCCCGGTCGAGGCAGACGGTTCCGCCTTTTTCCGGGCACCAGCGGAAGTGCCGCTCTATTTCCAGGCGGTCGACGCCGAGGGAAAAGCGGTGCAATCGATGCGTAGCATCACCTACCTGCAAAAAGGGGAACGCCGCAGTTGCGTGGGGTGTCACGAGCCGCTCTCCGCAACGCCGGATCGGGCGATCACGATTAAAACGGCGATGCTTCGGGAACCGTCCCGGATGGTGCCAGGGCCGGAAGGAAGCAACCCGATGAGCTACCCGAAGCTGGTGCAACCGGTACTGGACAAACACTGCCTGGAGTGCCATCCCGCTTGGAACGGTGAATTGGAACATGGGTTTTCGGTCTCCTACAACCGCTTGGAACGGCATGTTCGGTTTTACGAATGGGGGGACCGGAGTGTTTCGCAGATCACAACCAAGCCCGGCGAGTGCGGAGCGGATATGAGTCCGCTGACGCAAATCCTCAAGGATGAATACCACAAGGAGATTTTTTCAAAAATGCCCGAAGAAGACAAACATCGGATTTACCTCTGGCTTGACGCGAATGTTCCGTTTTACGGAACGTATTATTGAGCCACGCACAATCAGAGCCGCGCACGGAGCGGTTTTCACGTTACCGCCGGGGTTACCGCTTACTGCGTGCGCGGCTCTGATTCCGTGCGCGGCTCTGATTGGGCGCGGCTCTGATTGGGTTTACGGTTAGCGAAAAATAGCACCTGATTGGCGTTGAACAGTATAGCGGGTTAGCGGCCTGCTTTTTTCCCTTCCCCTTTTTCCCTTAGATTACAAGAGTATGGAACGTATCAAAAGAATATTAGTAACAGGTGGTGCCGGGTTTCTGGGATCGCATTTGTGTGAGACCCTCGTTGGTCGCGGACATGATGTCATCTGTCTCGATAATTTCTTCACCAGCCAGAAAACCAACGTCAAGCATCTGCTTCACTTGCCGAATTTCGAGCTGATCCGGCACGACGTGATCAATCCGATTTTTCTGGAGGTGGACGAGATTTACAATTTGGCGTGTCCGGCGGCACCGGGCCACTATCAGTACAATCCGATCAAGACGATGAAAACGTCGTTGGCCGGCTCCATCAACGCTCTCGGTATCGCCAAGCGTTGCCGAGCGAAGATTCTCCAGGCGTCCACCAGCGAAATCTACGGCGATCCCGAAGTGCATCCGCAGCTGGAATCGTATCGCGGATCGGTCAACACGCTCGGTCCCAGAGCCTGTTACGACGAAGGAAAACGGGCCGCCGAATCGTTGTTCATGGATTACAACCGGATGCACCGATTGCCGGTCCGGATCGTGCGGATTTTCAACACCTACGGGCCGAAAATGCACCCGTTCGACGGTCGGGTCGTTTCCAATTTCATACGCCAGGCCATTGGCGGCGGTCCGATCACGATCTTCGGCGACGGAACACAAACGCGGTCATTCTGTTACCGCGACGATCTCGTGGACGGTTTGATTCGCATGATGGAAAACGACGCCGGGTTTATCGGCCCGGTCAACCTCGGAAATCCCCTGGAAAAAACGATGCTTGAGCTTGCGGAGATGGTCCAAAAAATCGTTGAACGCCAAACGGGTGCCCATTCCTCTATCGAGTTCAAGCCGCTCCCGGAAGACGATCCCAAGCGACGTTGTCCCGATATTACGTTGGCGAAGAAAATGCTTTCTTGGGAACCGACCGTTCCGCTCGAACAGGGGCTTGAGTGGACCGTCGAATGGTTCCGTTCCATCGATATTGAGCAATACCGTCCCCCAACGCCGATGTATTAAAGGAAATTTTCCGGCGTGTTTTTCTTGAAATTTGGCAGTTTTGGCGTATAATTCTCAAAACAATCCTTTTTTTTGAGAAAAATCCATGAATAAACCCGTTTTTCAAGAGCGCAAAACAAGGCCGGTGGGTTATTCGGCACTCATCCACCGTTTCAAGTTGGATGTTGTTCCACATTGGCGTCGGTCGTATGTGACCAATGAAAGTCTTCCCAAAACCCACACGATGGATGGGGTAACCGAGGTGTTTTATCCGGCGAAATACTGGCCCGGCGAAACGCTCGGCGACCATCTTGAATTTGCGTTGAAATACGACGGTACGAATCTTGCACTGCTTGCCGCCATTTTTCAATCGGCACCCAAAAGCGAGTTTGAAAGTTATATCGCTTCCAAACCGCGGGGAAAATATGCCCGGAGATTGTGGTTTTTCTACGAAATGCTGACAGAAACGCAGCTCGATCTTCACGATCTGCAAACGGGTGGGTACGTCGATCTTCTTGAACCAGACGAATACTACACAGTTTCGCCGCCGGAGCAGGTTCGCCGGCAGCGGGTCAACGATAATCTGCCAGGCAACCGGCAGTTTTGCCCGACCGTTCGGCGAACGGAAACCCTGAAAAAATTCGAAGGAGTCAATCTTACGGAGCGGTGTCGGGAAATCGTGGCGGCTTATTCGCCACAACTTCTCAAACGAGCCATGGGATACCTTTACACCAAAGAGACCCGATCTTCCTTCGCCATCGAAAACATTGAACCGAATTCCACCAGAGCCGAACGATTCGTCGCCTTGCTCCATGCGGCAAAAAGCGATGATTATTGTGAAAAATCGCGGCTTCTTGAACTTCAAAACCGGATCGTTGATCCCCGTTTTCAATGTTCAGATTATCGCAATACCCAAAATTATGTCGGCGAAATGATTTCATGGCAGCGGGAGAAAATCCACTACGTCGGTCCCAAACCGGACGACTTGTCGGAATTGATGGAAGGCTTGATCGCCTCGCATCAACGGATGAATCAAAGCGACATCCACGCGGTCGCCCATGCCGCGATGGTGTCGTACGGGTTCGTTTTTCTGCATCCTCTGGAGGACGGTAACGGTCGAATCCATCGGTTTTTGATTCACAATATTCTTGCCCGGCGAAACTTTACGCCGTCGGGGATGATTTTTCCCGTTTCGGCGTCCATGTTGCGAAATCGAGACGACTATGATGCCTCGCTGGAAGCGTTTTCACGTCCGATCATGGAACTGGTGGAGTATCGTCTTGACGATGAGGGACGACTGACCGTTCAAAACGACACGGCTTGTTGGTACAGGTATATCGATTTGACCGTCCAGACGGAAATGCTGTTTCGCTTTATCGAACAAACCATCGAAACGGAATTGGTTGACGAACTGACGTTTCTCGTCAGTTACGACCAGGCCAAAAAAGCGATTCAGGAAATCGTTGATATGCCGGACCGTAAGATTGATCTTTTTATTCGCCTTTGCCTTCAAAACAACGGGCGTCTTTCTAAAAGCAAACGCGGCAGCTTGTTCGATTTTCTCTCTGATGCGGAGATTGCCCGCATGGAAGAAGCGATTCGCTTCGTCGCTGGAAATGAGGATCACTTTCAACTCAAACCGTAAACAAATGGGGGATAAGTGATAAGTGGTAAGTGATAAGTGATTAGTGATAAGTGGCCCACTTTGAGTTTCAATATCCACACGTTTTGACAATGGAACGCTTTTCCCCTATTATCGTAACGCCGCTTGGAAAAATGGTCGCTTCCGCAGAAAAAGGGGCGATTACTCGCTTGGGGTTCGTCGGGCAAAAATATTTTACGGACGCTTCTTCATGGTATTCGGCGTCGGACGAACCGGTTTTTCACGCATTGGAAAACTGGCTCGCGGATTATTTTGCGGGCAAAAACCGAAAGCCGGAGTTTCGGTTAAAACCCAAAGGGACGCCGTTTCAGGAGGCCGTTTGGAAACGGCTTCTAAAAATTCCGTACGGAAAAACGACGACTTACGGCGACTTGGCAAAGAAAATCGCCGCCGAGCGAAACATGGCAAAAATGTCGGCCCAGGCAATCGGCGGAGCGGTTGGGCGCAATCCGATTTCGATCTTAATCCCGTGTCACAGGGTTCTCGGAGCCGACGGCAGCCTGACCGGTTACGCCAGCGGACTCGAAAAAAAGGTATTCCTTCTCCGATTGGAGCAAATCATCACACCTGAGAAACCGTTTTAACTCGAAGGGCCAAGTATCACAAACCGTCGGACGGCGGCGGAATTTTTTGACAGGTTATAATTGGTACAAAAATGTACGTTTTTTCCGGGTGAGCGATTTGATTACGCAACTGCTTGAAGCGAAAGAGGAAAAGCAACTGCTTGAAGCGAAAGAGGAAAAGCAACTTCTCCGCATAAAGAAGGGCTTGGCCTTATTCCGCCGGTGTATCCGTTCATGGCTCGTTGCTTGGACTATTCAAATCGGTACACATCGAGTCCGAACATGGTTCCAGCGGAATCCTTGTGTTTTCCGACAACTTCGATGGTCAAAACGTTTTCGCCTTTTTCGGCATCGACGGTGCCGATCACAATCGGGCCGCTGTTGATGACCTTGTCGCTGTTGTAAAGGTCAATGATACCACCGACTTTTTTACCGTTGAGCGAGAACTGGAATTGTCCGTAATCACGGGCCTTGGTCATTTCGCAAACGAGCTTTTGCGAGCCGCTCTTTTCGATCTGGACGATCAGCTCCAACTTGTCGCCCGGCTTGGTGCCCGTCCACCAGAGTTGGTCGTTGTCCTTCCAGACGCCGTCCTTCCAGTTGCTCATCTCTTGCCGCGACACAATACCGGGAGGCATTTCCTTGAGCTTGAAACCGGGGATTTTTGCGACGTAAGGGATTTTGTAAGTTACCTTCGCTTTGACTTCTTCAATCAATCTTTCGTCGGACGGATATTTGCCGGTCGAGGCGTCCACCGGTTTGATACCAGGAAATCCGTACCAGTAAGTTACGACGGAATAATCGACCTTCGCAGCGATCCAGTGCCAGATTTCCATGTCGAACCGAAAATCTTTCGTAAACGGAATCCCGTCAAGGAGCCGGAAACGGTCATTCGTTACGTTTCCGAAATTGTGAGGCCCTTCCGCTCTCGGTTGAGCGTGGAACGGTGCTTCAAAAAAATGCGGCGTACACCAGGCGTAACCGTAATAGTCTTCGCTTCCGGTCCCGAAATGCAAGGGGAATTTCTCGCCGTCAACGTAAATCTTTTCGTCTCCTTCGCCCCACCATTCAGGAACGGTGTTGACGAGACTGAGCGAATCGCCGACGAAAACCCCTTTCCCCTGGAGAGCGATGTAGTTCCAATCCTGCTTTTTCTCTTCCTCCCGGTAGGTTTGAATCGTCCGATCCTGACGCCAATCAGCGAAGAAGTACATGGTCCGATCCGTCCACTGGATCGGCTGAACATCATCATTGTTGACTGAAATCGTAACATCCTGATCGGAGTAGTTGATGAATGTCAATTCGTACTTTTCCTTAAACGGCATACGCCAAAAGCTGTGAAGCGTGCCGTCTTTCTCGACTTTCGTGTACCACGTTTGGTAAGGGTTGATCCCGACACCGCCGCCGAAGAAATCGCCGAGCGGAACCCGAACCGTTGGAATTCCGTCAAAGGAACCTTTGACCAAAACGCTTCGCATCGCCTGCGGAAAGTCTTCGGCACTGATTATTGCCGTCAGCGAGTTGATCGAATGTGGAGATGACACTGTTTTAGAAAACGTGTGCTTGCCGCCATTTTTCGCAAGTTTGACTGCAATGGCAGGGCCTTCCTTGATCGGACTTTCCTGAAGCGTTTTCTGGGCCTTTTCGATTTTCGGCAAAAGCGAGCGGAATTTTTCCATTGTGAACGATTCAACGTTCACATTATCGCCGTAGGTTCGGAAATTGATCTGGTAGTACAGATTTTGTTGCGTCGGCATGTCGTCGACGGTGATTTTAATGCTTTTCGCGTAAGGGATCGGGAGATAAAGGTTTCGCCCATTTGCTCTCGGAGAGCTAAGCGGAGCGTCGACGAGAAATTTTCCGCCGATCAGATCGCCGACGTTGGCCGTGATTTCCGGTTCCGCTTTTCCGTCGAAGTAGATTCGGAAATTCACCTTGTAATGAGGGGCAGTGATCCACCAGCGGACGATTGCTCCCGGCCCTTTTTCGTCCATGAGAACCCATTCTTTACGATCACCGTTCATTTCTTCACGAACGAACTGCGAGGCGTCGCCGTTGGCGAACCAACCTTCTTCGTTCGGGCTTACCGAGCGTCGGTCATAGCTGCTCGCTTGCTTGCAGGTAAAGGCCGGATCGGGAAATTGCGTGATCGCGTTGCGGTCAAGCATTTCGTCCAAAAGCGACGAAAGGGTAACATTAGCCGCTTGAGTGAGCGGACTGAGCAGCAACAAAACCAGAGACGACAGTAGAAATCTTTGTGCCATAACTTTTTCCTGGAGAAAGAGTGAATGAGTGTGTCAACAAAACCATTTCCCATTGTAAAAAAATTTTTCCGAAGATTCAACATAGAGAAATGAAAAAAAATTGCAAACCCACCTGTCAGCCCATCGACAAAGAAGTTTGGCAAACGCTAAAACCTGCTTGCCTATTGAACGATCCTTTGCTAAAATGGGGGAATCACTTGGTAGTTCACAGTCCACAAATCCCCTGTCATCATGTATTTATTTGCACAAGAAACGAACCCGTTACAGGTTCTGCTGATTATCGGAGCGATTGCATTTTGCGTCGTTTTTCTGGTTATTTTCGGCGTGTTTGTCAAGTTTTTCCGCCTTTGGATTCAATCGGTAACGACCGGTGCCGGGATTGGTATCCTTGACCTTCTCGGAATGACGTTTCGCAAGGTCGATCCTGAGGTAATCGTCCGGGCCCAAATCATGGCGGTCAAAGCCGGACTTTCCGAAGTAACTTCCCGGTCGCTCGAAGCCCATTACCTTGCTGGCGGTCGGGTCAACCTGGTCGTGCAAGCAATGATTGCAGCCAGCAAGGCAAAAATCGTCGATTTGGATTACAAACTGGCGACCGCAATCGATTTGGCCGGACGCAATGTTCTCGAAGCGGTCCAAACAAGCGTCAACCCGAAAGTGATCGATTGTCCGACCCCCTCCAAAGGACGTTTGACGCTCGACGGCGTTGCCAAAAACGGAATCCAGCTCAAAGTCAAAGCCCGTGTTACCGTTCGTGCAAACTTGCGGCAACTCATCGGTGGGGCAACGGAAGAAACGATCATTGCCCGGGTCGGCGAAGGAATCGTCAGCGCAATCGGCTCTTCGGAAACGCATGGAGCGGTGCTTGAAAATCCGGACCGCATTTCCAAAACGGTACTCGAACGGCGGCTCGATTCGCAAACGGCGTTTGAAATTGTCTCAATTGACATTGCGGACATCGATGTCGGCGACAACATCGGGGCGAGACTCCAGGCGGACCAAGCGGAAGCGGACACGCAAGTTGCCCGTGCAAAAGCGGAAGGGCGGCGTGCATTGGCCGTTGCGCAAGAGCAGGAAAACATTGCGAAAATCGAGGCGGCACGAGCGAAAGTCGTCGAAGCGGAAATCGAGGTTCCAACGGCGATCAGCGAAGCGATTCATTCCGGCAAACTCGGTCTCATGGATTACTACCGTCTGAAAAACATCCAGGCCGACACCGAAATGCGCGGCGCAATTTCCAAAGCGGGAACGAACGTCGCCTAAAAGTGGGGAGTAATTTTTCAATGGGCCGGCAGAAAACTGAACATCACTGGTTATGCTGTTTTGAGTGGCGGCTTTTTTCTCTTGGGTACAGCGGAGGTAGCGACGAGCAGGTTTTCCAGCCAATTGTCGGCGTAACGCTTTTTGTTCAAGCGTTCCGCCGGACAGCGAAAACAAAGGACTTACGAAAACGACTGTCTGTTCCCGTATGGACAACCGCCTCGAAAAAGGCTAGGATTTCCGGTGTTATCCCTTAACTGCCAGCCCCGTTACACTGCCATGTTTCGATTTTTCCTGCTCTTGTGTATTCCGTTGTTTGTTCCGACACTGTTCGCCCAGGATGGAACCATGATGCGAACGTACCTCCTCGGCGAACTGGAGACCGCTCAAAAATCCTGGCAACAGCGTTACGATGCGCTCAAAACCGCCGCCGAAATAGAACAGTATCAACAGGAGCGCAAGGAATTTTTCCGGCGGCAACTCGGCCAAATGTGGGACCGCACGCCGTTGTATCCGCAAATCGTCAAAACATTTGAAAAAGGGACGCCCGGCAAGGATGCTTACCGCGTCAAACTGATCCTGCTGGAAAGCACACCGAAATTTTACGTGTCCGGCGCAATGTTTTTGCCGGACGCCACGAAATTTCAGCCGCCGTATCCGACCGTGCTGGTCGTTTGCGGACACTCGAATGAAGCCAAAGCGTACCCAAACTACCAGGGCGTTGCGGCTCTGGCGGCCACGAACGGTCTGGTAGCCTTCGTGATGGATCCGATTGACCAGGGAGAACGAAGCCAACGATTGAACGAAGACGGTACACCGCTCTTGCAGGGCGTTGCAGCCCACAACGCTCTGGGGGCAGGCTGTATTCTTCTCGGACGCAACGCCGCAACGTTTGAAGTGTGGGACATGATGCGTGCCCTTGACTATTTGGAAAGCCGTCCCGACATTGACGCCGCCCGTATTGGTGTCACCGGCAACAGCGGCGGCGGCACGCAAACCTCGTACATCATGGCTCTGGACGACCGGGTGGCTGTGGCGGCACCGTTTTGTTACCTTTGCGGACTTTACGGCAGCATGATGACGACGATTGGTCCGCAGGATGCCGAACAGAATATTTTCGGACAACTCGCTTTCGGAATGGATCACGTCGATTACTGTATCATGCGGGCACCGAAGCCGACGTTACTTGGAACGACGACCGGAGACTTTTTTCCCGTTGGAGATGCCTGGGCGACTGCCAGAAATGCCAAGCGGATTTTCGACCGGTTCGGTTACGGCGAAAAAATGACCATTGCGGAGGCCGACGGACCACACGGCTGGCACAAAACCCTTCGGGAAGCGACCGTCCGCTGGATGTTGCGCTGGCTCGCCGACCGGGATGAAATGATTTTCGAAGCCGACGATCAACCGGATTGCACGACAGAGGAACTCCATTGTACACCGAGAGGGGAAGTGATGCTGCTCGACGGTGCCAGGTCGGCGTTTGATCTGAATCGGGATTACAACGACGAATTGCTTGCCGCAAGAACCGCCAAAGCGGCAAACCGCTCCGACGATGAGCTTCGCCAAACGATTCGAAAAATCGTCGGTGTACGGAAACTTGAAGAGATTCCGGTATTGCGTGAAGTAGAAAACGAAACGTCAAGCGTTGCGGAAAACCTTGACGCCGTTGCTTCCGCCGAGCAGTTTGTCTGGCTTGCAGAAGACGGGAAAATCTCGCTGCCAGCCGTCCGGTTTGTCCCCAAAACCACGCCGACCGGAACCGTCGTTTACCTGAACGGTGTCGGAAAAACGGCAGACACGGATCGGATCAACGAACTTGCCGGGGAAGGCAAGACGGTCGTTGCCGTTGATCTTCGCGGACTTGGCCAAACGCAGGGGGTTGGAGCACAGTATTACAATCACGCCTTGTTCGGAACCGACGGGGTTGATTATTATTACGCTTATCTTCTCGGCAAAAGCTACGTCGGAATGCGAACGGAAGACTTGCTCGCCGTCGTTCGGAATCTGTCCGGTCCCGTTGAACTGGTTGCGTCCGGCGAAACGACCGGGCTTGTCGCCTTGCACGCGGCCGTGTTGGAACCGACGTTCTTTTCAAGCGTCAAGTTGGACACGCCGATTCGGACCTGGTACGACGCCGTGAAAGAAGGCGGTTCGCCGTATCCAATCACCAACCTCGTTCACGGTGCCCTGCTCGAATACGACGTCCCGGACCTCCTGCGTTTGACATTTTAGAAACTCAAAGTGTAAACGAAATGGTATTGAAACCGGAGAAAGTGTTGAAATTTAAGGGCATCGGAAATCGGGAATCGGGAATCGGGAATTGGAAATTGGAGGAAGTTTTGGTTCATCCGAGAAGTGCGTACCTTGTTCTGTGAATGGCGAGTATTTTAAGTTTGAAGTATTCCTGGTCTCGGAATCCGTAGGATTGGCGTTTCAAGGTTTTGATTTTGTTATTCAATCCTTCCAGT
>Ga0209628_10000912_pt1 | contig 18578 bp, 11 predicted proteins | sample TergutCu122P4_FD_187285 | JGI IMG/M metagenome (GOLD analysis project Ga0209628, IMG submission 187285) | Cubitermes ugandensis P4 segment gut microbial communities from Kakamega Forest, Kenya - Cu122 P4 (SPAdes) (version 2) | ecosystem: Host-associated > Arthropoda: Insects > Digestive system...
CGGCTTGTAGTGTTTTAAATTAAATTAAGTTAATACGTGAAAGAAGAACGAAATATGAAAGGACACCTCTACGATCCAAGAGCCTTCCACTTAGGGCATGTGGCGCTAAGTTCTGATAGGGTGCCAGTACAGCATCACTTTGGAAATCTTCGACCCCCCTCCCCTTTCGACTGTACGAGAAGGAAGTTTTGAGCATTGTCGTGTCCTATAAATAATCTCGTTATGGTAGTGTCAGAAAAGGAGTTTGCGAACAATTTCGATATTTGTCGCATTGCCATAGGTGCACATGTACCACTTTCCTAGAGAAAATTCTAAGTGTATTCATTAATTGAGATTTTACGTAATTTAAAATGTATCATAGATAGGCATACAACACTTTACAACAGTGGTTCCAAAAGTTTTGTTTCGCGGATCCCAAGTGATCCACCACCAGTTTCTAGGGGATCCCTGGATACATTTTTGTAATGGATTTTTGAAGTATACTTATTTTTTAAATTAAAGGAATAGTGTTTTGTTAAATATAATCCAGGGACTTCTATTTCGTATATTTAATCAAGAAAGCGTCTGTACACGAAGTGAGCTACAATCTTTTCAATTAAGGTCAAATCATAGGATATAGTGTTACGTATGCTACTGGTATTATTATGTATCTAAAATCAGTTCTGAGATAAGTGTCACTCGGACAACTATATTTACGAGAGAAATGATGTGAGGATCTCTGTTTATTTTTCGAAGCCGAAAGGGGTCCACGAGCAAAGAGCTTGTGGAATACTGCTTTACAACACCGCAAACATTGGGCATTCTGTACCTTTACTAAGTACTGACAAATGGATGACACTCTCAGGTAAAATTGCAGACAAGTTTCAAAACTTCCGAAAGTGGGAATGGGCTTTCTACTCCGAATCCATGAGTTGGAAGAACAAGAAGTAATTACTTATTTGATTAATAACGGCCGATCCCAGTGGGTGCCCAGTCTATGGCCTGGGTTTGCCGCAGTTCTCTTGCTGGGATTGCGGCCGATATTTTGCTGGGACTGCGAGTTCAATTTCCTCATGGGGCATGGACGCCTTTCTCTTGTGAGTTTTCACGTAGAAGTCTCAGCGACTGGCCGATTCGTCGTACAGAGGAGTCCTACCGAGTGTGCATGTGTCACTGAGTGTGATCAGACGCATCAGTGACTCTCGACACCTACAATGATTTGGTAAAAAGAGGTCGGAATAAGAAAGAAAGATCAATAACATAACAGTAAATTGTGTTCTTTCGTTTTATAACAATATGTAGCGCTATTCTTAAGGGACAGTTGCTTGCCAGATAAAGAAAATGATTCATCATTAGTACTGATATCTTTGTACGGTCCATTTAACTTGACATATCTCTACACTGTTCTTCGACATCTATTTACTTTATCCACTTATTGCCTCTACACTGCGCACAAATTTCAGCGCAGAAGGTCATACAATTATTGTAACTCTTCCGTCCCACCCGCACCCCACCCCACCCCACCCCACCCCCACCCCACCTCCTCCCCTTCAAATATGACTACACTTCTGCATTTTAGTACATAAAAGTAAATAAAGAGACCGAACATATCTATTTATAGAAAGATATGTCTTAACCCTTTGAAGTATCACTTGCTTTAACATTATAAAAATGTTGACTTTTTTCTCTCGGTATGTGATGCATTTTTTGCGATTCTGACAACAAGAACTCCCTTCCCTCGACGGCATTATTATGGAAATGAATTTATTGACTGTGATATCGGACCAGTATATTTGAATATCATTTTGTCGAATTTTAGGCTTTTAGAAGGTGGTTACTGGCAGGTCTGTCACCGCAGGAACGCGGGTTTGAGCCCTGACTCTTCCGTGTTGGTGTTGTGAAGGACGGCATGGTATTTGGACAGAGTTTTCTCCGAATGCTTTTTAGTTTCCCCCTGTCGCTGCCACTCCACAATTTGTCCATTCTTCTCTTACCTTCAAAGCAACTCTTAATCAAGTACAGTCGGGCGACGTCTTGGAACCTTCTAAAAAGGTTTTGCTCTTGTGGCAATTGGGGAGCATTGAGTAAAAAATTATTGCAGATCAGGCTTTAAGCTGTTAATAATGGTACCATCGGGCCAGTTTGAAGGTTGTAAGATGAGGCTGTGTTTTAACATGTGGACCCACCAGTTCACTGCCCATGTCACAGCCCAGAAATGTACATGGAAAGATAAGGCGCGATGGGCCGTCCATTTGCCCTTCCCGCATTTCTCAACCCTGAGTTTGGTTTGTTCGTTATTGTTGATTTGGTGTGTTGTCTTTCACACGTAAGAAAGGACTTTCTGGACGATAATATGCAGCAGACTGTACTGATAATACAAGCTCAGGGCATTCCTAAATGTTTAGGATCGCATCCGGAAATATATTTAAATAAATAAAATATTGAACGTAGACGACAAAAAGAAGGTATACGTTTATCATACATTTGGATTCGGTACATCCAGAAAGTGGCTGGGTTACTGTCATAGTGTCGAAACAAAAAGTGTAGCAACGTCCGAATAGGCAGCATCTGTCTGAAAATTATTTTGTTCATAACGGCGTGAAAGGCTGATATTATTTATTGTCATTTGTTTTTAAGTTCACTGTCGATTATAAGAAAACACGGTCCAAGAAAGTCACTACATATCGCATTGTAATCTGTACAGCCTGTGTATAATGATGAAATTAATTTACTGGGAGTAAAAACAAGCAAGCACCATAAAGAAAAATATGAACAATACGAAGGACTTCCAGATTATTGCCACAACTGAAGCTCGTATGCAGTCTTTCACATTTCGTATATTAGTTCTAGAACTTCTAGATTATAGTCACAACTCAGTATGCTGTCTTCCACAGTTACTAGATTTTAGCCACGAATGAAGCTGTTTGCAGTCTTCCACAGTTAGCAGATAAGTGGCCATGTCGATTCTTCTGAGAGACAGAAGTTACCTCCCTAGAACAGTTACACCAACCTTCAAAGACATCTAACGCATTAGCCAAGAACTCAAGTTTTTTATTTACGTGGATTTATTTAAGCTACTTAATTTCATTTTCTTAAACCAATCCCTCTCTTTCGATACCGGCACATTCGAAACGTAAACACATGCTTAACCGATTTAAGCCTATTGCTTCAGAATCGTTATATTTTTATGTCTATTCCATTGAAATTTGGCATTTTCAGGAATGTACATTTAAGCACGCATATACTTATGTATGTATGAATTATTCTGCGATTATTTAGCCAGAATTGAAGAGCGCAGTGTAGAAGTTGTAAACTGTAGGCAAATTCGACACAGCCTTTGCGTTAAGGCCATGACTATTCGATCATAACTTAAACTGTTTGAGTAAAAACTGAAATGTCGATAACTAAATATAATTTTCAAGTCGACTACACTGTGACTAGGTTTATGCTGTGCGGCGTTGCTCCATTGGTAGTTCTCACTGCTAGTGTTCCATTTTTATTAATATGCCTGCAGAAACCCAGTCATCCTTTCTAATTGCAGCGGTCTTGTTTCTGGTTTATAGGCAGAATGTACATTGATATGAAATATTTCAAAAATTTATTTCACGGAAATCAAATTGCATATGTAAATTATATTTACACCATTTGAAGAAGAATAAAAAAGGGGGTTTTTATTTCATGGCATAAGTGACGTAATTCTAACGACAGCCAATACAAGTGCAGTTGTTCACAGGAGAGTAAAATGGAGACCGAACCTAAGATAGCGTTTTGTGTGTCGTGTTTCAGACCACAAAATGGAGACTGAACCCAAGAAACCTTTTCCTTGGCCTGTGATTCATTCCACAAAATTTGTTACCACCGCTGTAGGAAGATTCAGATGAAGGTTTATAAAATCGTGAAAAGGGTTTGTAGATTAGAACTCGAGCGTGATCACGAACCTCGATGATTTCTTCAATCGTCGATGGTTCTGTTCTGGTGAAAGAGATTTCTAATAAAAAATTTGTTTGTTTATGAAACTTTTTCTTGTTAATTATGAGGGTTTTATTGCTCCTCCATCAAATCTTCAGTAATATGTGGGCCAGGTTACTGTACACGAACAGAAAAACGCATATTTTAGCGACGTGCTGTGACATTTGTGTGACGTACTGTGGTTTTGCGCACGTATAAACCTGTATGTCTGAGCGACGTACGGTGAAAATGAGTACAAATAGAGAAACGCGTGTGTCTGAGCAACGTACTGTGAAAATGAGTGCAAATAGAGAAACACGTTTTTCTGAACGACGTACCGTGGGAGTTAGTGCAAATAGAGGAACACGTGTGTCTGAACGACGTACCTTGAAAGTGAGTGCCAACAGAGAAACACGTGTGTCTGAGGGACGTACTGTGAAAGTGAGTGCCAAAAGAGAAACACGTGTGTCTGAGCGACGTACCGTGAAAGTGAGTGCAAATAGAGAGACACCTGGGTATGAGCGACGTGCCGTGAAAAACAAGTGCAAATGGAGAAGCCATTGTTTTTGAGCGACGTACCATAAAATAAATGCATATAGAGAGAGACAAGTATGTTGCCTAGAGTTCGTGATAACCATCGGTTTTTCTGAAGTAGCTCATTTCTTGCGCAATGCTACATCGTTGAGCGCTACTACGAATCCCCTGACACTGGAAGCACTACATCAGAAACCAACGTTTTAAAAATTCCGTGTCAGGATACTGAGAAATATTGGAGTATCTGTTGCTTCCGAGAAGAGTGCAGTATCAATCAGTGCTGCCAGTAAGAGACGGCAAGCCTGTAATATCAAGTGTAAGTTAGGAGTTACATGGTATTTAACACTCATTCGAGAGCACTTACTTTTCAGTGGATTTTAGCAGTATTGATAGGTACTGCAAGAGCGGGGCCCCGGTTCATTGAATCCCTCCGATTCGAAAACGGGGTTGTCTTATGAATCTGGAACCTCCTCTGTCTTCGTGGCCAAAATATTAGAAGTTGTCACCCCAGCCATTCCTTGGAAAACACATTTACGCTTTCCACGCTACTTACTCGTATGTTTGGCTTATAATTCTCATGAACATATTTGTTACCACGTTCTCTGCAGAAGCTCAGCTGCAGAGTGCTTAACCGCTGGACGGACAATTTAAGGTAGATTCACAGTCAAGTCAATATAATAGCTATATCCAGGTATGTTTTGATGGCTATTCTAAGTTTGGAACTGACGTAAATTTTTCTCATTTTTTATTATTTTCATAAATATTGTAGTTTTCCATTGTCGCACACCATTTCATAAAAGTTTTTGCACGCGATTCTTGAAAATTCCACTCTGATACAACATCACAACAGCCTCTTTCCTATTGGACGTAAAAGAACATAGATTAGAATTTACGTCCTCGTGGGATTGAAGGCAAGCCTTTAATACAAAATGACAAGCATCATCTGTAAGAGATTACGACAGGTGAACAAAGACGGCCAGACACAACAGATGCAGTATATTACTCCTTACTATTTTTTTTTTAAATCTCCTTATACATAACAAATCAGGTGAGAAGCAAAATTTCATCACGCTTACACGTTATGGTTCTCGTAAGTGGATTTGCAATAATCATCCTCGACACGATTCACAGCTTTAATTTAGCCTATGGAGATTAACAGCTAACTACAAAGAGTGGCAGCATCTGGACGGTAACAATCAGCTGAAGATATGGGTTGAAGGATGAAATGAAGAAGAAGAAACTGAAAGTGCTGCTACCTATAAAGTGAATCGTACTGAGATCCGTCACATAGAAACCTCACAAGGGCCGAACTGTATCCCCCATCACCAGTGAAAGTAATAAAACGAGTACTTAGAAGAAAACTGCAGCTACAAGGGGGAAGAAACAGGTGAAAAGTGTGGAAGTGATGAGGATAAACAAAGCTTGATAAATTTTATGTTCATGGGACCGTGCATCTTAGTAATACTGATCATATAAATGTCAACGAGGTGAAACTTTTTTATGTTCTTTATTTGGTGTTAAAAGCTCTACATGTTTCGGACGCCCTTTGCGTCCATCATCAGGAACAATATAAACTGTAGAAACAGCCACTGGTTTTTTTCATGAGTTGGGATGGAATAAATTCTGTAATAGATATCAAAGACGGTATGCACTGTAATATTCCATGGCCAAGATGGGATGGCAGTCTTGGTGGTGTGCGCTGTGAGTTGTGACATCTATTACAGGATTTATTCCATCCCAACTCTTGACAAGAACCAGTGGTTGTTTTTACAGTTTACAGTGCTCCTGATGATGGACGCAAAGGGCGTCAGAAACATGTAGAGCTTTTAACACCAAATAAAGAACATAAAAAATTTGTATATCTTTGGCATTTATATGATCAGCAAAGCTTGATAAATTGAAGACTTAAATTTGGTCCACACAATCAAGGTAAAATACGTGGCATGTTAATGCTCGAACAATTCTAGTGTGGCAGATGGCAGCGCCCTTTGGTTAAGTATCTATAGCGTCCACCTTCAGGACATCTTTGCGAAGGGTCGAGAGATTCAAGACAAAATTATACAGAGGCATGTGACAAAGTATATTAGGCATACGGACAACGAAACTGTTACGAAATTATTAAAGACGCTAATTCGCTTCAAAAAGAAGGCAGCCGGAAAAATTCCAACGCACCATCTCAACTCTTTGAAAAATGCTGAAGAAACAGGATGCGAAAACCATGTGATCGTCAGCAGAACATTATCACACGAGTGAAGAAAACAACTTCGTAGAAAGTTTTAGGGGCTCAGGGCGAAGTAATCTGTTTGCTCTTGCCCTTTTCTCGAAGTTCAAAAATTCCGTAAACATCATATTCGGTATTACTGAGAGAACCATCTTGCATGCATATTAAATTATGCACTTTATAGGCGCGTTCGCAAAGTTGCGAAAAGCGACTAGTAGCTTTGTCTTGCCTGTCCGTCTTTCCGTCCGCCCTTCCGTCCGCATGAAACAACTCGCTCCTACTGGACGGATTTTCATGAAATTTGGTATTTTGAGATTTTTCTAAAATCTGCTTAGAAAATTCAAGTGTAATTAAAATCGGACAAGAATAAAGGGTATTCTACATGAAGATCAGTATACATTTTTTATCATAGCTCGCTCATTTCTTTTAGACTGAGAAATTTTACAGACAAACTTTGTAGAGAAAATCAAAATACACATTTTGTATTCAGTTACTTTTTTTCGAAAATCGTGCAGTTTATGAGATAATGTGGAAAAATATTGTAGAGCGGAGCAGGCCACAGATTAAAATACCGCGCATGCAATGCGCATGCGCGGTATATCTCGGCATTCCTACTTATTGTCAAATGATTTGAACATAAATAAAGGGCGTTCGTACTTAAAATTTTCCCATGTTCTGTAAAGCTGCAAATGTCAAGTAGACTCTGGATTAATTCTCAAAATTACGTTGCTTTTAAAATACACTTCGCAGTGTCTCCCAGCTCTTAAATTTAAGTTGCATTAACCTTGTGTATTTCAAAAAGTTCTGGATTTTATATAAAGGATACCCCTGTTTTACACCCTTCACCTTGTTCTACATACTGACGCCACTCTATAACTCTCGATCACTCTAAGCTAATGTAAAAGCCAACTTCCTGTATTGTAGCGGCGACAAAATATAACAGTTTCTTTGGAGTTTTGTCTTGAAACCGACTATATTCCATAAAATACTCAGAGACCTTCACTTTCTCATTATTTATGACAGCAAATAGGAGCACAATTGACAGGTAACTCAAGTCTTACGTACAGTCTGAAGCAAATGAAAATATTTTTCTATTTTTTCGTACACAAATTTGGTTTTTTTTTAACTTAGGACGCCTCCAGTGGGATTAATTAATTTTGAAAGCCGAAACCCAGATAACGGTCGTGGAATTCTTCGGTCTTGATGCGTCTTACATGATCTTGCGCTTTGATATATAATTCAGTTAACATTTCTATTAACTCTAAAAGACAAAGCTGTCTTCTTCATACAGCCTTGAACTTGCTTCATGATAAAGTAAACAATGTTCGGTTAGGTATTTTAAAACTGTAATTACGCGCGTCAAGACACCTGGTCCAAACTTCTTCCCTTTGTTTATTTTTTACTATATTTATTTATCGCATTAGTTTCTGCGTGTTTTATCCTTATATAATTCCGTTTAATTAGACTTATTCGACATTTCGTCATATAACAAACTTTCATCGAAGTATTTATATTAGTAGCGCCTTCCCTTTCTTTACCAGTTTACATGGCTTTTTGAGTCGTAAAACTGGTGCGGAAGCAATTATAACGAATGAATCAGTTTCTTTGAAAAAGCCCTTTTGCACTTGTCGCTTAAAGATTTTTTTAAGAAAGTTCTGATATCACTATTTTTAGGAAAATCAAAGTCATGACGTAATGTCTGTAAAGGACCTCTGTCAATCAGCAGGCCAATAGACCTGTGTGACAAATCCGACCATTTCGATGGATGACACTTTTCCAGTTTCAGTTTCAGTACAAAATTTGCCGAACTCCGCAACTTGAAATTTGTTTCAACTTTTGTGTTTCTCTCTTCATGAAATGCGGCATAGTCCATCAATTGTATCTCTTATTATCATATGAGCCTATATTTACCACAACGAACATTTAAAAGTTGTCAAAACGCTTTCTCTCTCCTTTTTGTATGCTTTGTTTCAGCCATAAAGCTTTACGTTTGTCATATATCTGTGTCTCTGGTGGCCACAGATGTTTTACAGTTACAAAATAGGCTAACAATTAAGACTTTCTGGAAATAATAGCTCACTTGTCCTATTGCAAAGCTGAAGAGATTCACTTAGAAGTTAATTTTCTGATTAACGCGAGTCAAAGGATTTCTGTTAATGACCGCACACAAATGTGAATTTTCTCATTTTATCCATTTGTAATACACACCAAGCCATCTTGCGGGTTGAAGACCCAAGTTTTGCTATACCTCCCACAGTTTTCTTCAGCAAGACAGCTACGTGATGATGATAAAATTAAAATTGAAACTACACAATATTACGTACAGATTTTGATGTCATTCTCGTATCCCAACACAAGTATTTTGCTGTGTGCGGCAGAGTTAACTTTTTCTTTAGTCCGCAAGCTGAACTCATTTTTTATTCAATTTACCTTACCTTTTTGGTTATTATCCGTTCTTATCCCTGAAGTATTTTGGATGACGGCGTAAATAAAATTTCCATACTGCGTGCACAAATATGCGATGCACCGGAAGTCGCCCCGCTCGCCCTGTTCGCCCCTCCCTAGGAAAATTCAGCTGACATGCACATTATAAAAAAACAATCTGGAAAACAAAAAAGAAAATGGAGTGTAAATATGTAGCTCAATAGTGAAATATCGAAAAAAGCGTAATTGCATATTTACATTATGTAACAAACCAACAAATGCACATCAATACCATATAATTAATTTTATCGTATATTACTAGTCAGTGACATGTTTGGGTCGCTTCTGCGACCATAATCACGGTGTCACACAAGAATACCAACATAATATAAATACTCTTTAATGCACGGATATTGAACATGCTTATTCAAATTAAATTTATACACACAGAAATTTGGCGGTGTTTACGACTTCGCATTTCTTACGCTGACTTTTGGCTTTCTGTTGGAAAAGTGGTCAGTCACAACGTTGATCGTTCTACTTTTTGTTTTTATAAAATTTATAAAGAAAAATGCTATTTCACACAAATGGGTAGACCGGTAATACAATGAAGGTTTTGAAATATCACGATATGCACAACCCAAGCTCCAGAATTTATCTTCTTGTGATTTTGTTTTAAAAGAAAGTTACTCTGAAGTACGAGTACTTTCATGTCCATACCGTGCATATTAAATAATAAATGTTTATTATATACCAACTTCCGTTTTCTGTTTACCCCGCACCATACACACACCTAACCAGGAATTACATATGCGGCCACATTTACCAAGATTTTATCAACAAAATATACTCCTATACTTTATTTTATCATCTTAATAATTCATAACTTTAGCTAACACAACTTTTAAACTTCCTGAAGATAGTGTATTAACAACGAAATATGTCAGACTAATTTAATATAAGTTTCCACTACGTATTTGTACATATGTTGGTATAAGAGGCGCGTCCGGGAAGTAAAGATACATCACGTGTAGGCCGATAGGAAAATTTTTATGCCTATTGTGGCAACATTGCCGTCAACTTTGATCCTTTACCTGTGAGTCGTGCTCGTTTGACAGTGATAGAACCGGGTTTGTTTGAGTGAGACGTGTTTGAAATGGCAGCGCCGATCCAAAATCCCGCCAAATGCGAGGTGCGTTCCGTCATACGATTTCTCAACGCAAAAGTGAACGTCCAGCGGAAATTCACAAACAGATTTTTGCTGTTTATGGTAACGTTATGAATCGGCAAATGTGACGAAGTGGTGCCGTGAATTCCCCGAAGGAAGGACTGATGTTCATGACGAAAAAAGGAGCGGTAGGCCATCTTTGATTTCTGACGACCTTCTTCAGGAAATTTAAGTAGAAATTCGCGCAAATCGACGCATGAAGATAAGAGAGTTGCATCACATCATTCCCGAAGTGTCTAAGACCAAAATTCATGAAGCTGTGGCAGAAAAATTAGGCTACAGAAAATTGTGCACATGCTGGGTGCCCAAAATGTTAACGGACGATCACAAAACGAAACGGATGGGTTCTGCGCTGAAGTTTCTCACGCGCTACGCACAGGAAGGAGATGAGTTTCTGGACTCCATTGTGACTGGTGATGAAACGTGGGGTTTTCACCACACTCCTGAGTCCAAGCAACAGTTATTGAGGTGCAAGAAGAAGTCATAACGTGGTTCAAAGAGCAGGCGGCAGACTTCATTGACTCGAGGATACAGAAGCTGGTTCCAAGACTTAATAAATGTTTGGACAATGCGGCGACTATGTTGAAAAATAAATTTATGTACAGGCAATTGATTCGCAGTGTCGCTTTTGTAAATTAAAAATGTTGTACATGTTTAAAACCTTTGTATCTTTACTTCCCGGACACACCTCGTATAAAAAAACATTTATTACTCTGAAGTTTTAATTCAATTTTCAAATTTGGCCACTTGCTTTAAAAATTCAGGATTTATTTAGCTTTAGATTTCTTCAAGATCCTCTTGCCTGAAAGTTGAGACATGGAACACATCACTTAATGCATGAACTTCAAATCAGAAATCTTGTTTTGGCTATCATCCTCATTGTCGTCAGGTTAGTTGCAAACTTTTCAGCCAATTTCTGATTCGTTACGACCTGATAATTATCCATTTGTGAACAGAGCTGAGTAACATATTTCAGATTACACTTCTGTATCTGCGTGATCGACAGATTTAGTTTCTTGCCAGAACTCTTTGTGGACATAATATTAGTTATGCTGTGGTTGGAATAATCATTGCGCATTCTCCAAGAGTGGATAATTTTCACGTCTTTCAGCTGGAGTCCCATCTGCTGTAGACCTTCTCTAAACCTGCGTCTATTAGACCTTCGGACCCTGTTGTGGGGCAGTAGGTCGCAATGTTGAGGATCTATCTTCTCCAAGGATGTTTTGAATAATTTTCTCGTGTTGTTGAGTGAATGAATTCACATTTTGTGTTACGGTGCTGCTAACATGCGGCCTTGTCAGAAAAGTTTAGCAGAGTGCCGGCTTGTGCGACATACAATAGTAGATAAAGAATTACACAAGAGAAAAACAAGAGAGGCAATGGACGTATAACGTAACATTGAGACATGTTTGCGTAAGGACTGTTACAGTGGAAAAGCAATGAGAATTACTTATTCTGAATGTGTTTATAGCCTTAGTTGTCTAACATGTAAAGCGCATATGCCGTATTATATTGTCATCTGTGGCCTGTCAGACTCTACCACATTTTGTCACATTATTTAAAAAAACGGGATTGATATTTTTTAAAAAGTTATCTAACATAAAATATGTGTTTTGATTTTCTGTACGAATGTAGTCTAGAATATTTCTCACTCTAAAAAGAATTTAGCGGGATATTATCATAAGTGTTCATAGGTCTTCGTGTGATGTACCGTTTATTCTTATCAGATTTTAATGACACTTGAATTTTCTCGACAGATATTTGAAAAAAACTCGAATATCGATTTTTATGAAAATCCGTCCCTTGGGATACGAATTGTTCTATACGGACGGACAGACAGGGAGAGACATGAAGAAGATAACAGGCGCTTTTCGCACTTTTGCCAGCGCACCTAAAAGTACCGAATATCACACTATCCTGCAAGAATGATAATGAAAGTTGTTTGCTATATGGGCGTCTCGTAATTGGCAATACACGTTTCAAATGCACTATGTACATCGCCGCCTGATGGAGTCTCTTAAATCGTAACTTTCAAGCTGCAATTTTAAAAGCAAATCCACGAAAAAAGCGATTCACGATGACAGAATGCATCCGTTGGTTAATACATTTGCAGCGACGTCATACGAAATACTGCAGCTCCAATTTCATTTGTTTACTTACGTTTTCTAACGTCAAATCTACGTCCATATTGACGCTAAACAAAGAGAGAAGAGTGATCTGTGTGGCTGCTATTATTTCTTAAATTTATCTAAAAATTAAAAATCACAGATTCAATTGCTGGAAGAAGTGCGTGTGCCATCATAAATGGTACTGTAAGAAGAAGGGGTGAAAGGACGGTGGCTGCGACCGCCCCTGTGCATTTCTGCGCAGCTTTTCCAGATATCCACTCTTCTATCTGTAGTATGGGCTTTAGATTAGCAAGTTCCTTTATTCTTAATTCCCTGCCAAGAATGCCATCATATTTAGAAGCTTTGTTAAATGTTTTAAACGGCGTTCGAGATTTCCTTCCTTACGTGAAGCTAAATTTGCCTTAAACATTAAAAATGTGAGTATTCTCAAGTTTCCGCCGCGGCGTAAATGGGTTGTTACTCCGCGTAGATTGGTAGTTATTCACCGACGTTTCGGGACAGCCTATCGGTTCCTATTTTCAAGGGCCAAACCGTCCAAGAAGAATAAAATAATTCTTTTTGGCTCCTTGAAGATGGGATCGACATTTTGTCCCGAAACGTCGGTAAGTAGCTATAAATTTACGCCGCGTAACATCCCAGAAAAATGAAATGTATACGCAAATTTTCTCCCGTTTGTAAGGCTAAACTAAAAATACTCAAAGACACACACACACATTACTCCCCTACCTGTATATAAATTAGCATTACACTCTACACATGCGCGTTTCTCCGTCAGACTGCCAGCAGAAATTCCTTCGACACACTCTCTGTGGAAGTAATACCTATATACATTAAAACCGTCAGCAAAACTTAGATTTGGTGTTTTTGCAACATGTTTCGACCAAAGTGTATGGTCTTCAGGCTAAATACATACAAAACACCTGAAAGGCAGTATACTGTAAATATTTATATCACAGTGTACAAATTAATTAAAAATTACAGTATGTGTTAAAGTACTTGTTAAACGTTTAATTAAAAATAAATGGTGATATAGTGTACACATCCAATATAGTTGATTGGAAGACGTGAATTTATCGATTGTTTAATGCAAGGGATGTAAGAACTACGTTATCAGGTTGTAGCTAGCCGTTGATTTTTAATTAGAAAATTAACGCACATTGTAATGTGTAATGAATTTTAAATTGAGATGTCAGTATTCATAGTGACCAATTTATACTGATTTTTTAAAGTGTTTTACATATGTTTAATATGAAGATGTCCCACGTGTGCCGAGACATGTTGCACAGGTGTGTTGACGGTTACAATTTATATAGCTATCATACGGACACACAAAGGATTTCCAAATAAAAAGTGAAAATGATAATTATTTTCCATGGGCATTCAGGTCGTCTGGGATGTGACGCTATGTCTTTGGGTGGTTCCCGACGTTTCGAAAGAAGGTAATCCAGAAAGAATAATTCTTAATTAGCAGCCCCTCGAAGGTGAAGGCACTATGCTCCTTCGAAACATCAAGAAGTAGTATGTTTTTACTGAATTAACATCAACAACGAAGCTACTACAGACCGAAGAACCTTATCAATAACAGCATTCCACTAACAATTGATTTTTAACATTCACATTTTTTTTCCGCTGAATGTGGTGCACTTGTACCTAAACATGTTGGAGATTTTTTTATGTGTGCATCGTGCCACGTAAAAAAATACTGATACAAACTATATGGTGAAAATCACATATACTACATTTTATCAACAACAACCACAAAAATATTTTAATTTGTTAATTTTAATGAAATTTTAATAATATGGAAACTACCTAACTTTAGCGAGGTACAATTTCGGAACTCCCTGAGGATGATACAAATGTATCAAAACATGTAGGAGTGATTATAATATAAATATTGTTAAAACAAAAAATATATATATATTGTGCATTGTTGGTTGAAATGAAATTATGTTGGAGAAGTTCCTTTAATATTTGTGTTAACTAAGACTGTGCATTGAGTTGGTGTAAATGGTGTAATTTGATATAAATATGCACGAATTGAACAGCTTTAAAATATTTGTTTAGCTTCTATACTTTGCAGAAAAATGTTACACTTTCTGTAGCACAGAAGTATGAAGAACTGTCTGTGGTTTACAGCATGTTTAACGCGATCGCATTTCTGCCTCACGACATCGTCTTGACGAAAGTGCGCTATTGCAAACACCTTGCTCAACAAATTTTCAGCAAATTTATTTCGCTACTTCGTACTAATTTAACGTCCGTGTGTACGCAATGGTTTACGCAGAATTGAGTCAGGTTACCCGCCTAGTAAGGGCCTTGATTTTCATTATGAAGTATTTGATGACAGAATAATATGTAATTTAATATTCCACAGTGTCAAGAATGTGGAAACAACTAGCAACATCACAAACCCATTGTTTTTCCCTACAACTTTTTTGTCGAGCTTCTTAAAGGATAAAATGGCATTTTGGAAATCCGCCATGTTAGGAGAACTGAGAGCATTACTCATGCAACTGTGCCTCACAGTTTCTGTGTGTGTGTGTGTGTGTTTGTCTGTAAAATGCGCACGTTCGTCTTGAAGAGGTCTTGATGCAGAACAATGCTCGCACTGCTCATGTTGTGCACCAGAAACACTTCACATTAAATCTGTGCTGCTGTGGGTGTGTAACATGTGACATAATTATACAACATATTGAAGCTAAACAAAATAAAATCAGTCAAAATTTCTTTCTCCATTCTGTATCTGGGTGCTTGAAAACTAATCACATCAAAGGTGAAGTCCGAAACAAAACATAGCTGTCGCTTTCGTTTTAAATACAATTACTGCTCATACAACGTCCAACGTAATTGTTCAGTCTACATTCTTTACTTAATCACTGACCATTGATCTGAGTTCAATAACCTTACTGAATTTTAATATTAAAACTATATGCTAAGAAGACTTTTGTTATACCCAGCCAATAACACTTGCTGAATTACTGAATTAACTGACGTTCTCAGATCCTTAAGCATGAGGACAGCAATGTCCTCCGCAGCGGCATATCAGTTCACATTCAAGCAATACGCCTACCTAAGTCTAAGCTGAGCTTAACAAACTTTCCGCGAGCTGTATATCCATACATTTCACAGCTGATAACGACGTAATAATTACACCCGTGTTTTCCATTGAACAACAACTCTGCATTGGAGTACTTGAAAGCTGAAATTTCTCTCAGAATATTGTCCGCGAAATATTATATATGTTTTAAGAACAGTCTGTCTGAGGATTGACTTAGCAACAAATGGCTATCGACGGATTGGACCCTCCCGGTGTAAAACATTTTTTTAAAGACCTTTACCATCTTGTTTGATTTTCAAACCCGCTCCCCGTACAGTTGCACTCAACGGTGTACTGTGGTTTTTATTCAGGCAATTTTTTTTCTGCATCCTGTAAGGAAATTAAAGGATTACCTAATTTCTAAGACTTACTATATATAACCAAACAGCTATACATTAAGTGGCTCTTATGTCTCTGTCACGTCATAACTGTGATTTTACCATAACCTTATTACAGACTGCAAGAGAATATATTACGAGAATGTGGTGGCCTATAACGCTAAGTCGGTTACAAAGTTTCGTGAAGATTTTTTACGTGGTTTAGTAGTTGGAAAGGGACAGACAGACAGACACACTCACAGAATTGTGACGTTATAAGCTTACGTGGTCCTTTGAAGAAAGGGGAATAGAATAAGTTTAAGCTCAAATAAGCCTAACCTAGCCAGTGTAAGTATACATACCACTTGCATTTGAAAGCTGTGCATGTTTCTTACATAGTTTGGAAATGTTTTTCATATGATTCTCAAGATGAAAGTGAGTGGTTTACATAAGCAGAAACTGTTTGAAGGCACAAAGATCCTTCGAAACATCGGGAACTACTCTCCCAACAAGGCAGCAGACCACTCTGGGAAATTAAAGTTTCGAGAGACGATATGCTTTCTATGAGAAAGGACCTGAAGTTTTACCGGTGGCAGCATACGCAGCAGAATCTAAGACAGTGAACGAAGATATTCCTAACGACTGGCTGCTTTCGGAAGGAAAGTTTTAAGAAGAATGTTTGGGGAAATTAAAGTAAATAGAAATTGGAGAAAGCTATATAATAAAGAATTATTGCAACTGTTAGGAGATTTAGATATACAGTCTTTTGTCAGAATAAGTCGGTTAAATTGGGTTGGTCTTGTTAATAGAATGGATAGAAAAAGAAAAGTAATTAACAATAATCACCAGGGAAGTCGACTAAGAAGAGGACCAATAAACAGATGGTGGAATTTTGCATAAACAGATATTCATAAAGGCAAAATTAAACCTGGAAAAAGAAGTCAGAAAACAGAGCTGATTGGGGTCCATTAAGGGGACGAAGATCTGTATTGGACTGAAGTGTCATCTAAGAAGAAGAAGAAGGAGGAGGAGGAGGAGGAGGAGGAGGAGTAGAAGGAAATTTGAAGTTTTATGCATTTTGTTACTTCAAATATGTGCTTAAATTTTTCAGTTCCTTTCAAACTAAACGTTCTCGAGCTAGTGTGCAAGGTTTCACAAACCCGAACAGCGCTGTACACGGGTTGTACAGAAGTGATGGATGCGTTGAATTTCAGGCGTCTGAGACCATTGAATGACGTCTGCACGCACCTTCATGCTGGCTGCTAGAGGCGGAGGAAACAAGCGAAACCATGAAATGTGCAGTTCAGTGACTGTGGCGTCCCGCATAGAAGTCTGAGCCCCTCATTCGTGGCCAAGCCGCAGACACACCGTTTTGACTACAGCTAAGTCTGGAAGGTAAGGTTTAGGAGATCGAGAAATCAGAGTTTCATTTGCAGTAGAGAGAGAAACTTCTGTCTTCTGCACATCTTCCCAGATCCCCGGGGCGGCACTTTCCCCAGGAAATAAAGCAGCCTTAGCATGAAGCAGGCCGCTCACCACTGACGCCTTTATAAAACCCGAAAAGCACTTGATGTCAATTAAAAGTGAATTATCTGTAGGTTCTATCCGTCAGGTATGGAATTAGGACTAACGCGAACTGTGCAGCGCAGAGAGCTGCTGTGCGGATTGTAGGGCTGCCAGGGGGAAGCTACAGCAGCAGCTATACGCTCAATACAGCCGCACAAGCTTCAAGCAGAGACTCCACAGCCGCTGTTTAAAGGGGATGATCAAGCAAGGCGCAACGTGCATCGTTACAAATAAATATTACCTACCAGAAAGCCACTGACCATACGGGTAGCTGTAAAATGAAGAACTGAGTGTGACGATATGGTCATTAACTCAAATACTCTGTAAACCCTCGGTTCAACTTAATCTCATTCAGACGAGTCACACTTTTTTAAGGGCCTTCACGAAAATTTGGTAAAGCGCCTTAGCTAAGCGCAAACTAAAATTCGTCTGAATCATGTTTAAGAATTCCGATATTTTATATTATTTATACATGCATTTTCTTTCAACCAGTACATCCAATGACATATGTACTTAACAAAATACAGTTCATGCCAATTATCAAAACTCCTACCTGTTTCTGCACCGAAGTTTCATCTACAGGGATCCATTGAACAAAGGAGTATACACCCAATTTGTTATTCTAGACTAAAAAATTGGGCTTACACTCCTTTGTTTTATAACTCCCTGAGGATGGCATCTCGGTACCAAAAAAAAAAGAGTTCTAATAATTGCTAAGAATTATATTTTACCGAGTGCTTATGTTGGTGGATGTATTGAGTAAAAATTCAGGCCCAAATTCACACACAACATACAGCCTCTACTTTACAAATTCTGACCAATTAATGATACTTAGCTAAATATTTGCTCGTTGTCGTGAGAAACTTATAAGATTTGGGGCAATATGCAGATTCCTTAATATCAAAGCAAGTGGCCACGAAATGCTCTTGCAACTACGTTCCAAGCGGTTGAAACAGTCTACCGCCGTTCGTAATTCACCAATTTTGTGCTCAGCTACGTATGTACTATTTTCGATTTAAATTTTAAAGAGGAGTTATTAACCCATTTATGCCTAACGTTCCATTATTGGAACGGTAGTGACGTGGTTGTTATTTATTTTCTACTGCGCAAGGTCATCGCCGAATCTGATTTT
>Ga0209628_10000913_pt1 | contig 18576 bp, 15 predicted proteins | sample TergutCu122P4_FD_187285 | JGI IMG/M metagenome (GOLD analysis project Ga0209628, IMG submission 187285) | Cubitermes ugandensis P4 segment gut microbial communities from Kakamega Forest, Kenya - Cu122 P4 (SPAdes) (version 2) | ecosystem: Host-associated > Arthropoda: Insects > Digestive system...
CACCGCTTTTGCCGAGTCCATCGCACTTCCGCCGCCAATACCAATAACCACATTAACCTGCTCACCCTGCAGTTCGTTCACCATCGCCATGATGTCGTCCACTTTCGGGTCGGGGAATACCCTGTCTAATAGTTTAAAACTGCGTAATTCCCGAAGTTCGGTTAACATCCTGTCTCGCGGCAGTAGCGGATTATTGTCCACAATGATACAGGGAAAAGCCTGTTCGCCTGCGCAGTAAAAGATGAGTTTATCCAAACCGGCAGCAGAAAGTTGCTCGCATTGGATGATTTTCGTGTTTGTAATGGCCTGCTCAAACATCTTTCAAATAATTGTTAATTATTAATTGTTAATTATTTAAAGTGTTCGTTTTCCATTTCACCGATTTCTTTTACGCAGTTGGACAGGAATATTTTCCAGTCTTCGGTAACGCCTTCGGTAAATTCCGTAGCAAGCCACGCATCGAGCATCAGGCAGGCATGTTTGGCGGGTGTCAGCCATTCGCCGAATACCAGTACATTGCAATTATTCACCGCTTTGGCCTGTTGCGCCATGTAGGTGTTGGTCACATGCACCGGATATACGCCTTTGAACTTTGCAGCAGATATCACGCTGCCGGCGCCTGTTCCGCAAATGATAACGCCATGGTCGTACTTTTTTTCCGATACACCGGCAGCAACCGCCGCCGCCGCTTTATGATAGGGAACAAATTCGCCATCGGCTTTCATCCCTACGTCATCCACCTGAAATCCCTTGCTTTCCAAATGCGCAATCAGGTCTTTCTTTAATGTTAACCCTGCACGGGTACTTCCTATGATTATTTTTTCCATCGGTTTATTATGTATTTAATTTTATTTTTTTAATACCAGTTACCTGTTTTTTGCATAATTACCCATATATGGAAACTGTGCGAAAATAAGGTAACTTTGTGAAATATATACAACTACTGTCATGTAAATAACGAATGTCCTGCAAGGACAACACTTTGCGTTTGCTAATTGATACCGACATTCTGTAGCTGCCATGACATTACTAACTTTTTATTTTCTTAATGACATCCACAATATGCGCGGCAGTCAGTTTGTATCTTTCCTGCAAATACTCCTGCGTGCCCACTTCGCCAAATTCATCTTCAACGCCGATTCGTTTCAACCGGCACAAACAGTTTTCAGCAATCACTTCAGCCACAGAAGACCCTAATCCATTGAATATCTGGTGATTTTCGATTGTGATGATCAATCCTGTTTTTTGGGCATATTGGATAATCAATTCAGCATCGATGGGCTTCACTGTGTGCATATCGATAACAGCTGCCGATACGCCTTCGCTATTCAGTATTTCTGCTGCTTTGAGCGCTTCCTGCACCATGAGTGCGCCCGTAGCAATGATGGTAACACCGGTTCCGTCTTTCAATACCTTTCCCTTACCCAGTTCAAACGTCTCATCTTCCGGATAGATGGTTTCTAACGGTCTTCTGTACAGGCGCATGTAGGTACATCCCTGATGGTAGGCCGACGCCTGTACCAATTTTTTCAGCGATACAGGGTCACACGCTTCGAAAACAACTAATTTCGGGATGTTCCGCATGATACCATAGTCCTCAAACGGCATGTGTGTACCGCCGTTGTAAGTTGCCGAAATACCGGGGTCGGTGCCGACAAGTTTCACGTTCAGCCGTGCGTAGTTGGCCGATATGAAAAACTGGTCGTATGTCCGTCGTGCGGCAAAACAGCCGAAGGTGTCGGCAAACGGTATTTTCCCGCCTGCTGAAAGTCCGGCGGCAACACCCACCATGTTTGCCTCGGCGACGCCCATGTTAAAAGTCCTTTCCGGGAATCTATTCTTGAACACGCCTGTTCCCGACGCCTTCATCAAATCGGCTTCGAGCAAAACAATCCTTTCATCCTTTTCTGCAAGTTCTATAAGTGTTTGAGCGTAAACCGCTCTCATTTCCTTTTCCATTTTTGATTTTTAATTTTTGATTTTTGATTAATTATCTAACAGACGACATGCTTCTTTCGCTGTTTCGTAATCGAAAAACATGTTGTGGTTGTCTAATCTTCGTTCGGCAAAATGAGCGCCCTTCCCTTTGATGGTATCCAGAATAATCATCGACGGCCTGAGCGTTTCCTTTTTCGCCCGCTCGATGGCCAAATCCATTTCCTGAATATCGTGGCCGTTCACCCGCTGAACAAACCACCCGAAAGCAGTCCATTTGGCGCCTATATCCTCAATATTCATGGTGTCGAATACCCAACCGTCTATTTGCATTTTATTGTTATCGGTAAATGCAATCAGGTTGTTTAACTTGAAATGCGGCGCTGCCATGGCGCCTTCCCATATCTGTCCTTCGTTGGATTCGCCGTCGCCAATAATCAGGTACACTTTTTTATCGATACCGTCTAAGCGGTTGGCCAGCGCTATACCGATAGCCGCCGAGATACCCTGTCCCAACGAGCCGGTGGACATATCAATGCCCGGCGTTCGGTTCTTGTCGCAATGGCTGGGCAGGTTGGTACCCCCGACGTTCAGTGTATGCAGCCATTCTTTCGGGAAAAACCCCTTGTCGGCCAACACACTGTACAAAGCGGGTCCTGCGTGCCCTTTGGAAAGGACTAACTTGTCGCGGAACTTTTTCTTCGGGTCGTCGGGCGATACATCCATGTGCTTATAATAAAGCAATGTCAATATTTCCACAACCGACAATGCGCCGCCAATGTGACCAACTCCCAGATAACCAATCGAATCGATGGTCATTTTTCGGATTTCTTTTGCTTTCGCTTCTAATTGTTTTAATTCTTGAATTTCCATATATTAGATATTTACTTCGATGTTATTTCCAATGATTCCGGGCCATGCGCCTTTTTCCATCAGGGGTTTCCTTTCGGGATGCGCTAAAAGCCATTTGTTACGGGCAAAAAGGAGTTTGTCGCCATATTTTGCCTTGTCGTTTTCGAGCGGTTCGTTGGTGCCGCGTGGTAAAATGACGATACATTTGAATCCTCCGGCATCCGTTTTGCACGGAGCGAAATGCAGCGTTGTTTCGTAAAGTTGTAGAGCCGTGCCTTTCGGGACGAAAAAAGCTGTAACCTTTTCCACAGGATATTGGTCGTTGGCAACATCCTGCAATTTTCCCAGCAACAGCACCAAATCGGTAACCGCAACGTCTATTTCGCTGCCGATGTGGTATTCCAGTCCGTTCAGCGTTGAATTGGGACCGTTGCAATAACCCGCCTGAATGGGCATTTCGCCGTAGAAACCTTTCGATAACTGCTCAAAAACCGAAAACGCTTCGAGCTCAGGAACCGATGCCTTGTAGATGTTGCCTCCTTCAGGGACAGCCGTCTCACGTTCCATATAATCCAGCATTTCCGAAAAATCATAGCCGGAAACGATTTTCCCGTATTCCCTGAATGATTGTTCGGTGACCTCCCGGATGATCAGGTGTGAGTTACGTTGGTTTAATTCTTTGATATTCACCTTTTTATTTTTGATTTTTGATTGATGATTTTTGATTGTCGTTTTTTGTTATCCCGTTAGGGATAGGATGTGGGTAGAAAAACGGTGCTTCGACGTGGCTGGGGCGTGCCGTAGGTACGCAATATTTCTCTGCACATTACGTCCCTACGGGACTTCCCTGCCGAATGGGGTTGCATTCTTCTACCAACATGTCGTCCCTACGGGACTGCGCGATGCGATGTAAGGGATGCGTTTTTTCTACCCACATTTTGCCCCTAACGGGACAGCCCGGATGGTTTGTGTTGCATTCTTCTACCCACATTTTGTCCCTAACGGGACTTCATATAACGTTGTTATCACATTGAATCCTTAAATCTTTGAATTTTTGAATCTTTGAATTTTTTAATATTCTTTAAATGGTATATTTAAAAATCCACACATTAACCGCAATTCTTCCGTGATATCGCCGTAGGCTACCACAAAATGCGGCTCCCATCCGTCTGCAACTAAGGCGGCCACTTTCTCCTGCGGCGTTCCTGTTGCCGGTTGGAAGGTGAGCGAAGTTCCCCAGAATTTTTGCGGTTCGTCCAACGCTTTGCCTTTCATGGCCATCAGTCGCAGTCCTTCGCGGCTTTTGCCGAGGCGGAGGACGGTAACTACGCCGTCTTTCAGGCCAAACTCCATCGTAGGTCCTATTTTTCGATTGGGATGCACTCCCAGTTTGGCGCCTTCCTGACATCTTGCCAACGATGGCGCTCCCGCTCCGCAATGCCAGAACACGATACTGCTGCAACTTTCGTCAATGGCTACCGGGTCGCCGAAAAACGAGGCGCCGCCGGTCAGCGATGAACCTATAAACATACTGACCGCCCCGCCCATGTCGGTTTCGCACGACGCTGCAACACCGCAATCATTCAGAAACGACAGCACAGAACATACCGGAACGCCATATTCTGTGAAAAAATCAGGCCAGCAACGCGATGCCAGCGCCTTAATCCCGTTGCTGTTTACAAATTCTTTGTAGGCAGTACGCAGACGGGCATGTTTTTCCACGTTTTCGGCAGGGAGTGATTCCCAGCCTTTGGTGCGTTCTTTCAATTCTGCAATCGAATCTGCGAAAGCTTCGGAAGGATATGCCAGCGCTTTCTTCATGAGGTGTTCGGCTTCCACGCGCGCAACCCTTACGCCGAGTTTACCTGCCAGCAGCGCCTCGTCCATATCGCCAAAGCCAAACCCTGCTGGCTGCGCACCCACCACGCCAATCACCAAATTGCGCAGTTTTTGAGTCATTTCCAGCGCAGCCAGCGTCTGTTTAAATGCTTGCGCCACTTCCGGCTCATCAGCGCTACCGAAAATAAACCGGTAACTGCGTCCCTGCATGTACAGGTTGTTGCCCGCAGAAAAAGCGCCGGTGAGCGAATTGAGCTTCAAACGGCTACCATCAATCGTTGGCTCGCGTACCGACCACACAATGACCGGACAGTTGAAACGCCGTGTGATTTCCGTCACAAAATCCCCGCCTATGAAGGTGGTGCACTGGTATATCACCAAGTCGGGCGAACTAACGGTAGTCAGATAATCCGACAGCATTTCGGGCGAGGTCAGCATGTCCTGCGGCCGTTGCAGGTGGTCAACAAGCCCTTCCAGTAACCGGCAGGATTTGTTGAAATTGTCTGTGGCATCGGGCATCGAGAAATTGAGCCGTGCCAGTGGTAAGAATACAATTTTTGAATCCATGGTTATATCATTTTTTCGCTTTTCGTTCGTTCAAATCCGCCATAATTTCCTTGTACCTTGTATCGGTGAGTTTGTACCAAAAAAACATGACTACAAAAGTTAAAACAGCCATCGCACCGGGGTAAATAAACATCAACCCTCTGATGCCTTCAATGGCAGTTGCTGTTTGCGGCTGATTCGCCACATAACCTACCAATCCCAAAACAATTCCGGGAACGAATCCTGCTATTGCCTGCGACAATTTCCTGAAAAAGGTGAAGAAGGAATAAACCACTCCTTCCGAACGTGTGCCTGTTTTCCATTCGCCATATTCTACCGCATCGGAAATCAATGCCCAGTTGAGGGTGTTGGTAAATGCCGAGCCGAAGAATGCAATACCTACAAAGATGATGAACGTGGTAAGGTCGTTAGCAAAGAACAGCGCAAATAATTCTGCAATCGCCCATATTGCCGCACCGGTGATGTATGTGTATTTTTTCCCGAAAAGGCGTACCAAAGGCCGTACACAAAAAATCCCCGAGATTAGACAACCTACCTGAAAAAATCCCACGTAGGGAACAAACGACAAATCGTGTAAAACATACTGGCAATAATAAGCCAGCACTGCAAGTTTTACGTTGAATGCCGAAAAGGTAAAAAGATTGACCAAACTTAAAATCAACAGCGGTGAATTTTTCAAGATAGCGCCATAACTTTTAAGAATGGACACTTTCTCATCTTTGGGTTTTGGCGGGTCAACATAGCGTTCTTTGATGTTGAGAGCGCATAACATTTGCATGGTTCCTCCGGCAATAGCAAATATCCCTGCTGCTGCAAAAAATCCGTATTTAGCGCCAAACAAATCCGTGAACAAAGTCACCAGCGGAATGAAGAATAGCAAAGTAACTCCCAAACCGGTTTTTGCGCCTGCTTCGCGGAAAGAAGCCATCGTAGCACGCTCCACAGGGTCTTTGGTCATTGCCGGAATCATCGAACCGTAGGGTATATTAAAAAATGTATACACCGTTCCGAACAGGGCGTAGGAAAAATAAGCCCAGACGATTTTCCCGGTCACCGTAAAATCTGGAATGTAAAAACTTACGGCTGTACATACGGCAAGCGGGACAACCGCATAAATCATTACCGTGCGGAATTTCCCGTATTTCCCGTATCGCTTCCTGTAGTCAATCCATGTTCCGACTGCTACATCAGTGATGGCGTCCAATATTTTGGTGAGCAGAAAAACCATCCCTGCCCAATACGCAGGGATTCCCAATGCATCGGTGTAGAATTTCAGCAAATAGATTTGCCCAAGGTCGAACAGAAAGTTGTTGCCTACATCGCCTAATCCGTAGGCAAATTTCTCTTTTAATGGAATTTTCACTTTTACAATTCTTTAATTCGGATATTTTTCCATCGGCATACGGCGCCCTCTTTCCACGAACCTTTTCCGCCATGTACCTGAAGAGCAATATGGTTTTCCCTGCCGAACATTTCAGCAAACAGTTCCTTTTTGTACCGTGGACTTGGACAGGTTTCACCATCAAACTCCATGATTTTGACGTTGTTCATCCAGGTGGTAATCCGGGGATACTTCCCTACACAACGGATACGCAGGGTATTCCATTTATCTATTTTCCAGGTTTTCTTCCACTGTTCCGCAGAAGCGTGATATAACAGATAGTCCGGCCTCCAGGCGTCTTCGCCACGGCTGTCGGGCTTCGTGGTAAATCCGGTCAGTTTACCCTTGTCGTCGAGAATACCATCGATAACAAACGGACGGATATACATCCTGTCGCCTCCTTCGGTTGAAATAAAAGCAACCAGTCCATTATCGTGATAATCGACATAAATCTGAAAACACTCGCCTTTTTCGTTGCAGCGAAGAAATACGCCGCTGTCGACACCCCAGTCTGGCCATACATCGATTTCCAGTTCAAAATCGCCGTATTTTTTACCGGTCATCAGTATACCTCCGTTTCCTGAACCGGGCGGGTCCTGTTGGCTGACGATTACTCCTTTTTCAACCGTCCATTGTCCTCCCGTACCGTGACCGATTTTTTCCTTATTGGTATGCCAGCCTGCAAGTGTTTTGCCATCAAACAGGCTGACAAATTTTCCTTTTTGTGACGTCGACAAACTGTTTCCCATGATATCGGCACGTGGAATGGCCAATATCGCCGGAACCAAAGCCAAACGGGCTAATAATTCCCTCCGGGTATATTGATTCTTGTTCATAATTATCCCAATTCTCTTACATCAATTGCTCTTCTTGCTACCGCCGAAAGGTTGGCGCCTTGCATGACCTGAACGCATTTGCGTGCGATGTATCCGTCGGGATAAGGTTTTTCCTTGCCTTCGAGTACTTTCACAAAATGGCGTAATTGTTCGGTTGCACCATCGCCTTCTCGGTTAACATCCCTGATTTCAACTTCTTCGTTTTGAGGAAAGTTTGCCGGTTTGGGTAAATGATTGGGGAAACCGTACTTGACAAACACCTTGCCGCCGCCCATCTGTACGGAACCTTTTTCATAGAACCAGGTATCCATAGCCGAAGCGCCGTAATTGTATACGTTTCCACCGTAGTTTGTCATGGCTCCGTTGGCATATTGAACTAATACGCCTGCATAGTCGCTCGAATCGCGCTTGCGAATTGTGAAATTGTTGACGCCCTGCAAACTGAAAACGGAAACAGGGTCGCTGTCCATTACCCAGTTGTTCACGTCGATGATGTGTGCGCCCATTTCGTAAACCACACCGCCGCTACGTTGCTGGCTCAGTCGCCAGTAAGCGGTACCTGCCGGATATTCGTCTGCTTCGGGTACCCGCCAGTCGCCACGGTAATCGAAAAGGTCGGATTGAAGTACCTGTCCCAGCGGTTTGTTACGGACGACTTCTATCAAAGTCTTATACGCCGGGGAATGGCGCCGCTGATTGCCCACCTGCAACAATTTGCCCGTGCGGGTTACTGCGCCCATAATGTCGTTACATTCGGCTACGGTCATTGCCAGCGGTTTTTCGCACCATACATGCTTTCCGGCTTCGAGCGCAGCAATCACAATGTCCCTGTGCGTGTCGTTGGGCGTGATGACGGCAATAGCGTCCAATTCCTTCATTTTGAGCAGTTCGTCCAAACTGTTGACAAATTTAGGTTTCACGCCGGTTTTAATCAGTTCAGCGCGTTGTCCCATCTTATGGGGGACGATGTCGCAAAGAGCGGTCATCTCAAGTTCGGGAACTCTGTTCAGCGCATCAATGATGGCTTTGCTGCGGTTGCCACAACCGATGATTCCGATTTTGAATTTAGCGGCTGCGAATGTTTCCTCTGTACGGAGCGGCTGTGCAGCCATTAAAGGATTGCCCGAAAGAGCCAGGCCTGCACCGGCAAGACCGGTAAGACCGATAAAGTTACGTCTCGAAAAATTTTTGATACTCATAATACGATAAAGTTTATTGAAATTTATTGATAATTATATGGTTAAGATGATTTTTGCTTTCAAAATGAATTAAAAAATCGATTTTGCAAATATAACATTATATTTTCACATACAAATTTTTTTTGAAAAATTCATCTAAAATATTGGATCAGTCACTATTGAAGCCGGAACGACGAAGTCAACCGCCTGATGATCAGGTGATTTAATCCTGTTTATCAGGATGTCGAAAGAATGTTTACACATCTCATCTAACGGCTGTTTCACGTAGGGAATTGAAATGCCAACCGCAGCATCCACACGGCCAAAAGCAACCACGTGTATATCTGTTTGTAATTTGACACCCATGGTGGCCAGACAACGAATCGCCATCGACGATATACCTCCTGTTACTGAAAGAAGACCATCTATCTTATTTTCAGGGACAAGCGTTTTTTTGAAAAAATCTACAATTTCTTCCTGGCGGGTATTGTAATCAATTTCACAAATAAGGGATTTGTCCAACAACTGGTGAGCCGACAATGCGTCCATATAACCTCGTTTCCTGTCCTGTAAGTGCATCAAACTTTCGCGATAGGAAATAAAGATGATTCGTTTGCATCCATTCCCGATCAACAACTGTGTTGCCATTTTCGATACCTCATAATTGTTGATGCGTACCCGGCTGGTGTTTAGTGTTTTAAAGTAACGGTCGACGAATACCATTGGAATGTCGGGATTGATTTGCTCGATGAGTCCTTCTTCGATATTGGCTACCGGTACCATAACAATACCATCTACCTGCCTGTTTTTTAACATCTTGAAAATTGATGCCAACTGTTTCTGTTTTTCGCCCGTGCAGACAATGATCAACAGATATCCCTTCGATTCGGCATATTTCTGAAGATGAAACGCCAGAGTACCAAAAAAAATGTCGGAAATATCATCAATGACCAGCGCAATGGTATGGGTGACGCCGGTACGTAAACTGCGGGCAAGTTCATTCACCTGATAGTTCATGTCTTTTGCCACCTCCCGGATTTTTTCGGCCATTTCCTTGCTGATTCGTTTTTCTTTTTCCTTGCCGTTCAAAGCGAATGAAACGGTAGAACGAGCAACCCCCACCGCATCGGCAATGGTTTGCATGGATACTTTGTTATTGTTTTTCCCGTCCATCGAGTGGTCTATCTGTTTGATTTATTTATTGATTCGTAAACTATATTTTAATTTTGATTTCACCCCGCAAAAATACGATTTTTTCCATTATACCAAACTATTATATCATACAGGTACATTTGACTTCGTCGAGGGTTTCGCTATTCAAATTGTCGCGAGAACATCCCGTAGGGATGACATGTGGGTAGAAACGAACAAAACCCCACCACACATCGCGCAGTCCCGTAGGGACGATATGTGTTTATTCCGGATTTTTCAAAACATATCGCTCATCATATTCTATCTCAAACAATTTCAAAAATTCGAGATATTCATCGGCAAATGTCCTTTTTTTATGATGAATTTCCTGATTCTTTATGTAATCAATCACATCGTTAACCTGCGATTTTCCGTAAGAAAATGCACCGTAACCTTCTTGCCAGGAAAATTTACCTCTGACCAAATTTTTCTTATTTATCCATAGTGAGGAACAACCTTTTATGTCTTGTAGCATGCTTGATATTGATTGAGTTGGTTGCATCCCAATCAAAACATGAACGTGGTCAGGCATACCGCCGATTTGCAACAATTTATGTCCGTTGTTTTCAACTATCCCCGTGATGTATTGATTCATCTCTTCTTTCCATTGTTTTTGGATGAGAGAAAAACGGTTTTGAACTGCAAAAACTGCATGAATGTGAATTTGTGTGTATGTATTTGCCATATCAATTGGTTTTATTAAATTTTTGGCAAAGATACATTTTTTTACCCACATGTCGTCCCTACGGGACTGCGTGGTGCGTGGTGAGGTTTTGCTCGTTTCTACCCACATGTCGTCCCTACGGGACTGCGCGATGCGTGGTGTGGTTTTGCTCGTTTCTACCCACATGTCATCCCTATAATGCGTGGTGAGGGATGCGTCGTTTTTCAACCAATATTCCATCCCGGGATGGTGTGCATACTGTGTCACTGATTTATTGAATTTTCGCATATCGTGCCCTGTATTCTTTGGGTGATATTTCCATTTCCTGCTTGAATGCTTTTGAGAAATGAAACGGGTCATAATATCCCATTCGAAAAGCAATTTCCTTGATTTTCATGTCAGAAAACTGTAAATAGGAACAGGTTCGCTGTATTTTCAATTGATGGTAATAGTCCATCGGTGCATAAGATGTTTTTTTAGTGAAGAAAGCGCCGAAATGCGATGTCGAATAACCTGCCTGTCTTGCAATATCTTCGAGTGATATTTTGTTTTCGAGATTATCCTTCATGAATTGGATACTTTTTTGGATCACATCGGTTTGTTTTGCTTTTTTGATTTCACGGAACTGGTTGATGTATTTGAGTGACGCTAAAAAGTGCATCAGGCAGAAACTCACGTATTCCAGATTTTCGGGACTGTAACCCATTTCGAGGTTCTGGTACATTTCCTCGAACAGTTGGAAACGGTCTTCGTACCGGCTTTTGTCTGATTCATCCACACGGATCGTTTTTCCGATAATACTTGAAAACAGAGGAACATTTTCGCCACGGAAATGAAACCAGTAGATACTCCACGGAACATCATGGTCGGCGCCATACGAGTGTGTTTCATTTGCCGGGACGATGAATGCCTGATTACGGGCCAACAGATGAACCGTGTCATTGTGCTTTACCCATCCCTTTCCTGCTTCGCAATAAATAAGGATGTTTTCATTACAACCTTTGGGACGCTCAAAGTAATGGTGTTTAGCATGAGGGTAGTAACCGATATGTGTAATGAATGCCTGTTTGGTGATTGGGTTGTTCGCTTGAAAATGCTGTATATTATATGGTGTGATGATGGCTTTCTCACCCTGAAATCCTTCTGCTATTCTTTCCATGGCATTTTACATTTTACTGAAGTTTGAATACGTTTTTGTTGATTGACAAAATACTTATGAATCAAATCGAATACAAAAATAGTGTTTTTTTACATGTTTTCCAATTAATACTGCATTTTTTTGTACTAATACATCTATACTTTTGTACCGTAAAAAAAACGTTCATTTAAAAAAAAAATTTATGGCTTTTCATCTTTGTAAAAATGTATATATTTGCATCAGTAAAAAAATCGATTTTGCTTTTTCATCATAATTGATAATGAGTGACATAATTTTAATAACCCTAATAAAAAAGTCAATGCCTATGGATAAATAAAAGTTCAGTTTCAAAAAAAAGCAGTTACGCTCAATGTTTCTGCGCAACTCAGTATGTTTTATACAATATAATAAATTAATAATGAACAATTTAAAGTACATTTTAGTATGAACTCATTTTTTAAACACCAAATTTTCAGACAGTTTTGTCTTTTAACAATTTTATTTGCTTTTGCATTGACCCATCTGTCAATGGCAAGCACGTCCCCAAGCGCTCAATCGATTGTTGTTACGGGGACAGTTTCCGACAAGAGTGGTCCCCTGCCGGGTGTAAACATTGTGGTCAAAGGTACTTCGCTCGGCACGGTAACCGACGCCTTTGGAAAATACACCATCTCCGTTCCTGGCAAGGAATCCGTATTACAATTTTCGTTCGTGGGTTATACCACCAGCGAAGAGATAGTTGGCGACCGCACCGTTCTTAATGTTGAACTGGTGGAAGGCGCCAATGTAATTGAAGAAGTAGTTGTGGTAGGTTATGGCATTCAAAAACGGGTGAATGTGGTGGGGGCGGTATCTACTCTGAAAGGGGAAGAACTCAAAGCCATCCCTGCTGCTTCGGCATCGGCTGCCATATCGGGGCGACTACCGGGCGTCACTGTGTTACAAACAAGCGGTGAACCGGGTACGGGCGGTTATATGGAGCCCAGATTATATGTGCGTGGCCGTTCGACGCTTGGCGATGATGCAGGAAAAACCAATCCATTGGTGATCATCGATGGCGTTCAGGGCCGGAGTTTAGGCGAAATCGATCCGCACGACATCGCTTCCTTCTCTGTATTGAAGGATGCTGCGGCTGCGATCTATGGCGCATCGGCTGCCAATGGCGTTATCCTGGTCACCACCAAAAGCGGTGAAGCAGGGAAACCAAGGCTGAACTACAGTTTTTATCAGGGTTTCATGACTCCCAGCCTGACGCCCCAAATGACGAATTCCGCCGAATATGCCACCATGCTCAGGGAATACCAGACCAATCTGGGTGGCCCTAATGCCACCACAACCTATTCCCTCAAGGACGTTGAACTGTTCGCGAGCGGGGCAGACCCGTGGGAACATCCCAATACCGACTGGTACAGCGAATTGATCAAGAAGTGGACCACGGCGTCGCGCCACAATCTGACCATTGATGGCGGATCCACCGGAGGTATGACCTACTTTGTGTCGCTCGGTTTCAAGCGGGATGACGCTATGTACAAGCAATCGTCAACAAAATACGATCAGTTCAACATCAGGACGAAAGTACATCTGCCGGTTACCAACTGGTTGTTTGCTGACGTGAACGTTGCCGGATTCAAAACCAATAAACTGTTTCCGTACAGAGGAGCAGGCGACATCATTGGCGCCGCCACGAGAAGCCAGCCTACCAAACCGGCTTTCTGGCCTACCGGAGAACCCGGTCCCGACCTTGAAAACGGCGATAACCCGGTGATTACTTCATCTTTTGCCGGTGGTAAAAACCAGCAGGATACTTACCGCATACAAAATAACCTGAAAGTGACCATCAGTCCTCCTTTTATCCCGGGTCTTTCATTGAGCGCCAGCCTCGATTATGACCTGAATAATTTCTACAGAAAAAGGTTTTACCAGCCATGGTATTTGTTTTACGGGAATCCGTCGCAGGCAACACGTGATCCTTCTACCGGATTTATCACTTCCATGCCGTTAACTCCTACCCTGAGGTATCCGCAGGGACAAATCCTGCCATCGCTTGAGAATGATTATAACCGGTCTATCAATGTCACCAGTAAAGTAGAAGCGAATTACATACAATCGTTTGGAGATCATGATGTGACCCTGTTTGCCGGATTTGAGCAGTACACCAGCGACTACAATGAATTTTGGGCTAAACGCCAGGAGTATATTTCCACTCTGATTCAAATTTTAAATGTGGGTCCCGATTTGAATAAGGACAATAGCGGAAAGGAAACCGTTTATGCGCGGAGATCGTGGGTCGGACGGGCTACTTATGCCTATAAGAGCAAGTATTTGGCTGAAGTTCTTTTCCGCGCCGACGCATCGCTTAAGTTTCCAAAGGATAAACGTTGGGGGTATTTCCCCGGATTTATGCTGGGATGGCGTGCTTCGGAAGAAGGATTCTGGAAAGACAACCTGTCGTTCATCAATTACTTCAAGATAAGGGCTTCTTACGGACAAATGGGTATGGACCCGGGCGATCCTTTCCAGTATATTGACAAATTTCAGTTAGGAACAGTCAGAGGAATGATATTCGGCACAGGCGGCGTGATAGGGGCTACTACCGGTCCTCCTTCGATTGCCAACAAGAACATCACCTGGGAAAGGCAAGTCACCAAGAACATCGGGTTTGAATCACAGTTCATGAAAGGATTACTTTTCCTGAATTTTGACTATTTCTACAACATCCGCGATCAAATTCTTGCCAAAAAGAATGCTTCGGTACCTGAATTTACAGGAATCACATTGCCTGATCAAAATATGGCGCGTGTAGACAATCATGGATTTGAAATTGAAGCCGGTATACGGAAATCCTTCACCGATTGGAGTTTTGGACTGTCGGGCAATATAGGCTATAGCAAAAATGAAGTAGTATTCATCGATGAAGTACAACAGCCGGTACCCTGGCAGAACAAAACAGGTCATGCCTACGGGGCAAGATTGATGTACCAGGCCGACGGTATTTTCAGAGACCAGGCGCATGTTGAATCGCTTCCCCGCTGGTCAGGAGCAAGACCGGGCGATATCATTTTTAGAAATACCCGTAATGAGCAATTGGGTGAAAGCAATAAGGACATCACTGCCAACGACAAAATATTGCTGGAACATTCCGTGATGCCCGATTTGTTTTATGGTATCAACCTGGACGTAAGCTGGAAGAACTTTACCTTAACCGCACTTCTTCAAGGACAGGGAAAATTCTATAAAAAGAACTTTTCTGATAACCGTAGAGGTGAAGAGGGTAACTATTTCAAATTCATGTACACCGACCGTTGGACGCCTGATAACATCAATGGCACCATGCCACGGCCATGGAGCAGGGATAACCAGTACTGGATTGCACAGGAAAACACTTTCTGGTGGGACAATTGCGCCTATCTGCGGTTGAAAAACGTAGTGCTTTCCTATAACATTCCTCCATTTTACAAGTCAATAGGGATATCCAACATCAATGTGTATTTCTCGGGCAATAATCTGGTTTATCTGTGGAGCGGCACCAAGAAGTTTGACCCTGAAGTAGATGGAGCCAACTCCTATCCCACGATGAGAACCTTATCTATTGGCGCAAACATTACATTTTAACCATTAAAAAAATATGATCATGAAAAAGATATTCATATATTTCATTTCGTTCCTGCTGTTATGCGGAACTTCATGTAAGGATGTGCTGGATCAGTCGGCTGTTGACGCTTTCGACGAAGATGTGGTTTTTTCCGACATCGTTTTACTCAAGGCATACGTGAACGCCTGTTACTCCATGACGGGAAGTAAAAAGGCTGACGGAAATGCGCAGGATGGTCCGCTGATTCGCCGTGACTTCCTTTCATCATCTACCGACCAAACGTTGAATAATTTCAGACCGGGTGATGAGGTGTTTGTTCAGGGTACATTAACCCCCGACAGATTGGGACTCTTTTCCAATAACGACAACGGCAGACCCTGGTTGTACTGGGCAAACCTGTATCTAAACATCCAGAACCTGAATACCATTCTTTCGCGTATTGACGAGGTTCCTGTTAAGAACACGGCAGAGGAAGCGCTTATTAAACAATATAAGGGCGAGGTTTACTTTTTACGGGCGTTCTCGTATTACAATCTTTTAATAAGCTATGGCGGAGTGGTACTCATGGACAAGCCGACCAAAGTAACCGATGATTTTTCGCAAATAAAAAGATCGTCGATAGCTGAGACCAAAGATTTTATATTGAACGATATTGCGAAGGCGATTGAATTTATACCTGCAACCATTGAACATGGCAGGGCTACCCGCGCCACAGCAGCAGCGCTGAAATCCAGAATGTTGCTGTTCTGCGCCAGTAAACTGACCAATGGCGGATGGGCTGAACAGGCGTCCAATACGCTGGTGTCATTTCCTTCAGGCAGTCAGACCGCTCTCCTTCGGGAGGCGCGTGATGCCGCTAAGGACATCATGGATGGTAAATACGGTACGTTTGAACTGATGGGGTCAACCACCGCACCGGTTTTACCGCTTACCGATGCGCAAATACAGACGTGTGCCAAAAATTATTTCAGTAATTTCAACCAACAGTCAAATGCTGTGTGGAACAAAGAAACCATTTGGGGAACACGGTTTGTGGCAGTTAATGGAGCAACCGGGAAAAGGTACCAGCCGAATATCTGGTGCGGCCCCAGAGGTTACGACGGTTTTTCAAATAACGTTCCTACCGAAGAGGCGGTCAGGAAGTATGAGATGGCCGATGGCAGCAAGTTTGTATGGGATGCCGCTAACCCCAACGATAAATATACCGAGCGCAGAGCGACGAAAGAGCAATTGGCCGTCGACCCGTATCTGAATCCTTACTATGGCCGCGAAGCGCGTTTCTACGCTTCTATTTTGCATCATGGAGCGCCCTGGGTAGAGCGTCCAAACGCCGTAAAAATAGGTGAACCCAAAAACTGTTTCCAACAGTGTTTCAGATTCAAGATGGACAAAGCTACAGGCGTCAAAGAGACAACCCGGTTCTGGGGAGGCGTTGACACACGCAGCAGCTCTATAAACTTTCAAACCGACGGTAACGGTTGCAAAACAGGTTATATCATGCGAAAGTTTTTGGATCCCAATATTTCGGGAAATCAAACACAAACGCTGAACAGCATCAGTATCTGGGTTGAATTCCGTTATGCGGAAGTGTTGATGAACTATGCCGAAGCCTGTATCGAGTTGGGCGGCAGTGATCTTCAACCCGGTCTCGACGCTCTGAATTTAGTAAGGCATCGCGCAGGTCTTCCGAGCCGCGTGACCACCAACCAGGATGAAGCGCGGGAATTTGTGCGGCACGAACGCGATATAGAATTTTTTGGCGAAGGACACCGTTTCCACGATATACGCAGATGGATGATTGCCGACAAGGTGATCGTGAACGTTAGCGAAATGGTGGTCAATGAGTATGTGGACAGCGAAAAAACCGGCAGTGCGATGGATATCGAAAACAATATCCTGGAGACCTCATGGAAACTCTCCACCGGTGTTTTAGATACAAGAAAATGGGCAGGTAATCAATGTTACTGGCTACCCATTACACGGGATGAAATCAATAGAGCGCCCGGATTAGTACAAAATCCGGGGTATCCGAAATAATCATCTTTTTTTGAATTGATGTAAGGAGTTGCTTTCGGGTGACTCCTTACTTTTTAATACGATCATGAAAAGGACGTTCATCTATTATGTTTCGTTTCTGACGTTGTTTGGGACTTCCTGCAGGGATGTGCTGGATCAGTCGGCTGTTGACGGCTTCGACGAAGATGTGGTTTTTTCCGACATCAGTTTGGTAAAGGCATACGTAGGTTCCTGCTATTCCTTGATAAACGGCAGACAATGGGCTGCCAGCAATTTTTATGCACCTTTTGTAAACAGCGATATGCTATGTTCTGCCACTGACCATACAGTGCATGTCATGCGTTCCACGCAGGAGGTACATCTTAAAGGCACCATGAGTCCTGATAATTTGGGTACTTTTGGCCATCCCATGTACGGAGCCCTGTGGCTTAATTGGACAAACCAGTATGAAAACATCCAGAATCTGAATACCATTCTTTCGCGTATTGATGATGTTCCTGTCACAAACACGACAGAGAAGGCGCTTCGTACGCAATTGAAAGGCGAGGTTTACTTTTTACGGGCTTTATCGTATACCCATCTGTTGATGATGCATGGCGGGGTTGTCCTTTCGGACAAGCCGTACAGGCCGACGGATGATTTCTCCGGGATCAAAAGATCGTCCATCGAGGCTACTAAAGAATTTATTTTAGCAGACATTGACCGGGCAATAACTCATTTACCGCCCATCATGGAACAGGGGCGTGCTACGCGCGGCGCTGCGGCGGCTGTGAAGTCGAGAATGCTTTTGTTCTGTGCCAGTAAATTGACCAATGGCGGATATGCAATCGAGGCGAACAACGAATTGGTATCATTTCCCGCAGGTAGCCAAAGGAGTCTCCTTGAAGCGGCACGCGATGCCGCAAAGAACATCATGGATGGGAATTATGGCAATTATGCGCTGGTCGGAAATGTTTCTGAACCGGTTTTACCGTTTACCCAAGCACAAGTACAGGAATATGCAGATAACTATTTCAGCATATTTTATCAAAAGTTGGGCGCTTTATGGAACAGCGAAACCATTTGGGGCGTACAACATTCGTCCATATTTAGGAGTTTTTCATTCCGGCCAAACCTCTGGTACGGTCCCAGAGGTTATATGGGTTACGCATATAACACTCCGACTGAAGAACTGGTAAGGAAGTATGAAATGGCCGATGGCAACAAGTTTGTGTGGGATGCAGCCAACCCCGGTAATAAATTTACCAAGCGCAAGGCAACGGCTGAGGAGTTGGCGGTCAACCCGCTTCTGAATCCCTTTAATGGACGCGAAGCGCGTTTTTACGCCTCTATTCTCTATCATGGAGCGCCCTGGGTTCAACGTCCTGCTGTATTTATGACTCAAGAT
>Ga0209628_10000914_pt1 | contig 18561 bp, 9 predicted proteins | sample TergutCu122P4_FD_187285 | JGI IMG/M metagenome (GOLD analysis project Ga0209628, IMG submission 187285) | Cubitermes ugandensis P4 segment gut microbial communities from Kakamega Forest, Kenya - Cu122 P4 (SPAdes) (version 2) | ecosystem: Host-associated > Arthropoda: Insects > Digestive system >...
GGGGGGGGGGCGGCCCGGAGTTACGCGCGCCAAGGAGCTAAGACCTTACCTGGAAGAGAAGGGAACGACCAGAAATTTAATGGCCCATACTGAAAAACTACCACACAAAATAGTAATCCATGTAACTACCAAGGAAATTAACCAAGGAATTAAAAAAAAAACGAAGTACAGATATCAAAGACATAAATTAAGAAATAAAAAATAAGTAACAGTAACAAAGTAAAAACAGTATAACTAACAAATTACAAAATAAGCAAAGCTATTAAAAATTAAACAAATTTTAAAAAAAACGTGAGCTCGCAGACTACAAAACACTTAAATTGCAAATGTTGCAATAACAAACTAAGAAACATAACTGCAAGGAAGGAAAAAAATAAATGCCTGAAAATTAAAATGACATTAAGGATGTAGGTCAAATTAAATAATAAAAAAAAGAATTCGCCGGGAAATAAACAGGAAAATCAGCAAATTAAAATGACATAAGAAGACATTAAGAATGTAAAAACACCAGGCAATAAAACATTTGCTAAGTGTTCGGCCCAGCAAGATTTTTATGTCACTGTATTCACTTAATATACAGCATAATGCAAATTAACGAAACTGTATGCTTATACAGAAATTGAAGAAATTCAATATATGTTTGAAAGCAAGTATGATATTGTATTGCACCCTTATGCGTGCATACGATTTATGGCAATTTAACACACTCCTGTTAATAATAATTTTAATTTTCCAAGTCTTAATTAATACACATATAGAATATTTAACTTGCTCCCTTGTTTTACATGCGCACTAGCTGCAGTTTCTACTGATGATACACATTCGAGTTCCATACATCTTTCGTATTTGGTTTCCCCCTGATAATAGCCGAGAAAGAACCGAAACATGTAGGAGATAATAATATGCAAAAATAATATGTGAGAACTGACTAAAGCGCTTTTTAGTGGATTTATGTTAGTAATCTTCTGACTTAATTAAACCTTTGGTTATTTTATGGTGTCGTTTCTCTGATGTCGAATGATGGTAGGTAAGTCTCTGGGAAGAGTAATTCATGGCGTAGGCCTGCTGAACGATAGAACTGTAGCTTTCGCACTGCGAAGAAGTTAGGAAAATACGTGATCAGGACGACATGTAACCGAACTTAGATGCGAATCCACTGTCTCTCGAATGTACCTGTTTTCATTACAATATCAACATGTTCTGTTAATTTTTCCTACGAAAACTTCAATATCATTTCATGCTTCGCAGAAATCCTTCACTTTATTCCATTCAAAACGCATTAGACTCACATATTCATATATAAGTACAGCTTTGCCAACCAGAAAATAATTTAACAAATAATTTAATTTAATTAAATAATTTTACAATAACATTTCTATCTGGATGTAATTTAAGTTTGTGGTCAGTGACTTTAACGTACATAAGTAAGAGTTGGAGACTGGTGACCAGGTATAGTCCTCCAGATTTTAGAGGGCGCGCTAATATTTCTTCGTCGTGAAAGGGTAGCATGTTAGGAAATGTTACACAGGGCCTCAGACTTTCAAGTATTCTCTGAAAGACATAAGCCAATGACCAAGTTAAAATTAGAAGATAATATTAACATGATTTTAAACAAAGAGAATGATAGGATGTCGGGCGAATGCACCTGGCTGAGGATAGGATTGGATGGCGGGCAGTTGTGAACACGATTATGTGACCTGGGGTTCCGTAAGACGTGTGAAATTTCCTTATTAAATGAGCATCTGTTAGCTTATCAAGACTGACTGCTCCGTGGAATTATTTAGTTAGCTGAATTCAGTGAATTACAGTATTCTCTCGTCTCTTAATACGAGTAGTTCAGCAAATTGTTTATGATTTTCAAAAGAATACAGAACAACGTTAATATGGAAAGATACTAACAACGCAACAAGGATGTACAAACAAATACAAATCTGCAGGACACGAGGTTATCACAGTGGTGCTGATGAAGGCAAGACGCCTTGCAGATTCAATTATAAAGTGATAAATATGTACCATGAAAAAAAAAGAGATTGTCATAATTTAAAATAAATTTTTAGGTTTGGGAGCTGCTTAATGGCTTTGATAACCAAAATTCAGAGACTTTTCTCATAAGCGTATCAGTAAAGTGAAAGTTAATTAAGGCCTACCCTCCAAATTGTATGCAGGAGTATTCGACTCCGCCAGTTTAGAGCACCTCACAAAGGAAAGAATTTAGGAAATTACACACAGCGCAAAAATTCTGGCAAGTTTCTCACTTTTGCGTTAATTATTCGAAATCCGTCTGACTGTGGATAAAATGCGCCGAATAAAAGACGAGCACTCTATTCTTTTCTACAATAGCCTTTCGAAAGATTTTTTTCTCCGATAAACAGTTAACAAGTTACGCTAGACATGCGCGAAGAAACGAATGCGAGTCTTCACACTAGTGACCATTACGGCTGTCCGACATTACATTTCTATAAGACAACAAATTCAACAAAACTTTCTAACACGAAAATTAACAAAAATCCTGTTAGCAGGTTTCGAGCTTATGCATGCGGTAGGACCAACAGAGAGAGAGAGAAATAACCATGACAAATCTATTACTTGAATTTTGTAAGTTTTTGTTTGAACGTGTTAAAAAATCTGAATTAAAATGATCAAATTTACAAACTTAGGAAAACAGCTTTATGTCATGTTTATTAATGCAAATGTTCAAAAATTTATTCTGGCCATGGCAGTGAACAGAAACACTGCCCTTCATGGCTCAGGCGGTCAGGCGCTGACCTCTCAACTTGGAGGCCAGAGGTCAATCCAAATCTATTGTATGTGGGGCTTGTGGACAAAGTGGAAGTGGGACTGGTTTCCTCCGAATACTTCATTTTTCCCGTATAATTACCATTTCACTGATTCCCTACAACCATAATTCATCATTCTTTAAATACAATATTCTCAGTTCTATCTCTGTAAATGCTCCACAAGGAGTTATCCCAGTTTGTGAATTTCTTACAAAGATCCAGTCTAAGTTTCTATAATTTAATGGGTAAATGAAGAGACAGTTTTAATCTAAGGTCAAACATGAAAATGAAACAGTACATTTAAGGAAGATTCAATTTTCTCTTTAATTAAAATTTAAAAAATTAAACAGCACGTCACACAAGGGAATTCAGTGAAACCTCTGTAAGTACAAAGTGTATTAACCGGTTAAGAATAGCACAGAATTTTGATTTGGCTTCAGTGTAAAGTAGATTGAAAATAATAAAAAAATATATATATATCCGATTAATATATGCCTACAACCGATCAAGAAAGATGACATTAAAAGTTCTGTTAATAATATTTTCAAGATAGGTAATTAAGTTTACAACACCGCAAAAATTCACGTATTGGGCTTCAGTGTTAGACATCGTGCTGAACCATGAGGATGAAGGCCGTATTGTTCTCCACAGCGTTGGTACCTAGCAGCCAAAAGGTCACAAATAAATTTTAATGCCTTTGTTATCATACGGTCCATTACCTAATAAAATTTGATGTGGGTTGCAAATTATGACGATGTTTACGGCGTAATTATTTCCAATCTACTGTTATTCCCCCTCTCTTTATTCCACTCATGTGTATTCTGTTACAAAGGACTTCAATGTCTTCGGTTTGAATTAAAATAGAAATTATTACTGTCAAGGGAGGCCATTTTAATTTGTGACGTTCAAACAGGCTACAAGTTTATTACTGATATCACATATATAATACCTACTAACTTGCTGTGTAGTAGAAGGACTGTAAAATCCATTAGACCCCAAATTAGTTTGTTCGATCAGTAGAACCAATGACAGTATAATTAATTTATTGATCACCTTTCAAAAGGAAATTACGGTATCCTGTTATGGTTGCTGGCCAGAGAACTACCAAAAGAAAAATGTAATTTTTATCACAAGGCTGACAGCAGTGGACTCAATTTACCTTTTTAACCAAACTGACTCGTTTCTGACGCGGAATTCCGCCCCGACACCTGGCGCTCTGTTACCTCCTCCCTCCCTTCCCACTCCGGACACATATTGTATCTGTTTTTCTGCTAGACTTGCCATATGGAGACGGTTTATAAAGTTGTCACCGTGCACTATTTATGGTTCATGTGGACAGTGTCACAGGGGAAACAAACCCAGCCACGGATAGGAACATCATTCATTTCAAATAACACTGCTTAACCGTCGCTAAGCAAGGCCAAAACACAAATGCAGCGCACTACAGAGATAAAACCATGGACAGCAGCCTGCTTGGTCCTAAATGGGTTACAAGAAGGAGCTAGAATCATTTGTTTGTAAAAATTTAATTTCTTAATCCACAAGTCTGCTTTTGTGTCGTCACGTTTTATCAAAGAAATTCGGAATATTGATCGAATTTATAGTACATTTGATAATGAATTTCACGCTTCGCTGATGTTAAAATATTTCATTTGTGGCCACATCTATAGAATGCAACCGTCACTTTCTGTGAAACTCAGACAGATAGATTTTAAATTTTAGCGGCGTTGACTATACACATTTCTCTTCTGGGGTGGACGCCGTGTAGTGTGGTAAAATTACCGACCTTTCAGAGGATTGTAATGATTCTCTGTTGTTAAGGTAAATCATCGTCATTATTTGACGTCCCTTCAGCCAGGTCAAATCCACACCCTCACGCATTATTTACGTACAATTGTATATCTATCCCGTCAACCGTTCCTTCATTGTTACGTAGTTTTAATCTTTGCAAGAGGGAATATTAAAACTCCTGTGTCCTACTGTAAGTACCCAACAAATAAGTCGAGAAATACTGGAAGATCCTCATGGAAATTTACCCTGAAGTGTTTAATAAAAAAGTTGTCCACGTACTACAGTTTTGTTTAAAATCCAAATAAAATAACCGACATATTACATGCAGAACAAAATGGGTTTCTGCACTCATCTCGAAAGCAACTCGCTAATCATTTATCATCGTGATCCGAGTAAGTGTTTCGGAAAAGAGCTGTACAAAATGTTCAGAATAGTTGTTTAGTGAAGTTTACGGTTGGCAGGATAATGAAACAGAAGAGAACAAATATTCCCGTCTTCTTACGCTAGAAAACATTTATTATGTGACTTGTTCATTTTTATGTTGCACCGATTATGTAACACCGAATCATACAGATATTTCTTTAAAATTCTCCGTAAATTTAGAAAAGAAATTCAAGGCCTATAACAGCAGCTGCTAACTGTAAGCGCTTTTCGTCTATACAAGGCTATGGAGAGGGAAATTTATTGTACTGTCAGGGATCGCAGTTTTCTCTCACGGGTGGACGTTTATACACGCAGCATAAAGCAGGGCTTAACCCGGTGCGGGATGGGGTCCTACATTCTCCTGACGTTGTTTTCATTAAAAAAAACAGTTAAATCATAAAACTTTCATCGTACTCTGAGAAATTTCGAATCTATAGGATTCATGGGTTAAAAAAGAGTGAAATGTGCAAAGCGCCACAGAAATTACTTTTAGTATTTGAGGGTGGAGGGGTATTGTAAAGGTTTTATGCAAACCTACTGGAAATCAAAAACATTTTATTCGCACCGATCATGACTGATTTCTGTATGGCTGCAGAATGTACTATTTTGACGATATAAAAAGAAGGGTGAGTAAATTAAGACTCGGAGAAAAACATGTCCCTTCATGCAGTGCGAATTATTTTAATATGAAAAGTGTCGAATGGCGGGCCGTTGTTGAATAACGAATTGTAAAATCTGTGGAAGGAAGCGGTTGTGACGTATCTGAAGGTCATCCAGGTATTTTCCTGACGGTACTCAGAAAATCCACGCAATAACTCAGGATAGCTGGTCTCCGCATTGAGGTTCTAACCCAACTCTCCTGAATATAAAGTAGGGGTCCGAACCACTAAATCTCGAAATTTTTTATGGACGGTACTGAACTTTCTTACTCTTCTTGCAACATCGTTTTTTTATTTTGTATTACCTACTCGTTTACTTTGAACATTTTTATATGCGTATTCATTCCACAGTTTCAGCTGCTCCTTACCTACAAATCGTGATCTTGAACAGAAAAAATTATGTAACTTTAAAGAAATATCACATTACTTATGATGAAAATATTTTATTATTACCCTTCACTACCACCATTAAACCACAAGCGCTGGTACGCTGGAAATGCTTCTGATTTGCATTCGTAGAAAATAACTATCATTTCTCAAAGCCATGTTTTGTCAAACACGATAAATATATAATTTTTACTAATATGTAATTTCGTAACACTAATGATGGTTGCACATTATGGTTCTCCTTTATTGTTGTATGAAATGTGACGACAGGCAGCCCGACCGATAAGTACAAACGTTTCGGAATTAGGTAAAGGCTCTTTCGTCAGTGGTACTTCCTGTACCATACAGATTAAGACAATACCTTCATCCGAAATGCTGGTAATCCAGCTACAAGGCTACAAGGCACTCCACTTCATAATACGCCTACCTTCATGGTCAACGTCGTGAGAACATCAAGTATCGCATTATAACCCTCATTGTGCATTTTTCTATTCTCCTCTTACTTCCTCTCCTTGGTAACAAGTATTCTTCTCAGCTTCCCATTTACGTACGTACGTACGCACGCACGCACGCACACACACAAACACACGGGTTTCTTCCTGTCACATGACAGACCAAGTTTTGTATTAAACGAAAGCTGAATTTACAGCTTTCGTTGATAATAATTTATAGAGCATTATCACCTGCATTAACTGCAAATGTCAATGACATGTGGCAATACTTCTTCTGCAGCCGTGTACGCTTTTTCACAACAAATGCCACTCTGTAAACGAAAGAAAGCTATCGGAATCAAATCCTCTGTGTAGCACTGTACTATTAAATAATCGGCAAATTTATTTTAACACCGCCCGCAGGAACGTGTCATATTGTACTCAGAACCAAAACTTCTACAGACTTGCCTAAACTGACAGTCAATGTAGCGATAAGTTAGTGCGATATATTGATTTGTCATTAATCAGATCTATCTCTCTAATATTTCATTTGAAATATGTGACATTTCTCTCTCCAAAAAAATTTCATTTTTTTTGGTGGCTTGAACATGAGTTGGACATGGAGTCAAGAATTTTAACACCAGTTTTTCAAAGGTTAAAAGGATTTAACTCTTCGCATCTTGTGTATTTCATGTTTCTAGTACACAAATGCGATTAGCTTTTATTGTCGAGCTGTATGTTCATTTTGTTTACACATCATAATATATGTAGATATTGATGTGATAAAAAATTACATTAATTTCATTCTACTTTAAAAACCGAGTAGTTTACAGAAACATATTACAGCAAGATGTTCTGGGATGCGAGCATGGCACCTAGCTCTCTACCGACATATCAGTCTAGGTGGGAAGAACAGCAAGGGCTTTAAATTGGAGGAATTAACAATTTAGCAATCAATTTACGTTGCTACTTATATTAGGCTCTTAATTTTTTTCGACGTAGCTGACAAGATTCAAAAAAATGCGTAACAAACAAGTCATATTCAGCTACTCTATTTTAAACCAACAAATGCGTAGAATTTTTTTCGATTTACAATAAAAGCCATTAACTCCTACATATTTCGGGCCTTACTGGCCCATCATCAGTGATTATAGTCATCGTATAAAGTGATTGCTTGACATATTGGCACCTTACATATAGAAGAACTACTGGAAGTTCTTCGGTGTGGAATATGCACAGCGGAAAATATGTTGCACTGTGAGATGAATACAAATTTTAAAAACTATAACATGAAAAAAATATTTGGTCATTGACAATTATAAAGTGCACAAAGGAAACTAAAGAGGAAATATTTAATGAAATGTATAATTTTTAAACTTTATATATTTTCGTATTTCAAAATTTATAATCAACTTGCACTACACAATTCTGTCCGCTGCATATTCTACCCTGGGAGGCGCGTCGTGCCGCAGTTGGTTGAGGCACTGAGCTACAAGCCGGAAAGTCACCGGTTCCGTTCTTAATGGTGTAACTGGATTTTTTCCGGCTGCACTATGGCCTTGGAATCGACTTAGCCTCTAACAGAAATAAGTATCAGGAAATTTTGTGGGGGTGAAGCGGCCGGTACATAGGCCTGGCAACTTTCATTTGCCGATTTTCTTGAAATCTGGGAGCCTCAACCTCCTGGAACCTTCAGGACCTGTCCAGGATTGTTATTACACCGAAGAATTTCCACTGGTTCTTCTACATGCATGAAAATAATATATCAAGTGGTCATTTTGTACAATTATTTTACTCCCTTCTGATGGGCCAGTAAGGTCCGAAACATGGAGTTAGTGGCTTTTAAAATATAATTGTAAATCTAACACAATGTTGGTTTAAAATACAGTAATTGAATTGTAATGCATGGAATGGAAAATGTGAAACTACATTCTTCTGTTAGTACACTATAACCATGCGGTCCAATCAATGAACATGTTAAATTACCGGAAACCTACAGCGATACGGACCACGCAGTGAACTTGTTCGCTGACCTAGCAAGAGAGTATGGTGAAGGGGATGTCACAGCGAACATGATAAACTGTTCCAGCAGGCCTCGGCAGTGATGCGTACCGCAAGTTAATCTGTTAAAATTGTTCTAGCAGGAGACTGCACTAATGCGGGCAGCACAGGGAGATGTAAAACATTTCTAGCAGAAGACTATAATGTTATGGATCGGACGGTAAATAATTATGCTTTTTCTTCCAAATGAACATCTCTTTTTTAAAGTTCTGATAAGAATGGTATAAAGACAGAGAAGACTGTGAAGCATTGATGAAATGATACTGACAGGCGAGAACGGAAGTACTGGCAGGAAACCCTGTCCAACCAAAATCCCACATGTACTGGCCCGGGAATGAACCTGTGTTTTCGCAATGACAGCCCTACGACATACCATGTGAACTATCGCACAGCTGGTAAACATACGTAAGAAACAAAAGTGCTTCTCTTGCCAGTGTTCCCGATTTCCGGAAAGGGCATGGCTTTATTTGAAGGTAAGCAGGCTCTCCCCGCTGGTCCTTCTGATAAAGAGCAATGTGGCACATCGGTGGAATTACAATGAAAATTCCGAATTACTTGAAGATAAACCTGTCTCATTGTACTTTATTCACAAGGGTTGGTTGTGGGTCGAAGCCGGGTCTCTGCGGTGACAGGCCGGTGACTAACCGCCTGAGTCGGTGAATATTTATTGCTGTGGCAGAACTGAGTACGTTACGCGGACAGCAGAGCAAACATAACGCATTGCTTTAGCACACACTTTGTCTTTGTTCAGAAGCGCAGCACTAATTCCTTAACGGTGGGTTGTGAGTGTGTGTATGTGTTGGGGGGGGGGACGTACAGAACTATCCGTCTGCTAGTTGTGAGGATGGACAGGCTGTCTTGACAGCTGTGGGGTAGGGAAGGAGACGGCACTAGACAGAAGTTGCTATATACGTCAAGCAAATTCTGCTCCGAGTCTGCATCCAGCGTTTTAGTACTTGTACCTACCTATATGTCATCAACTATGTTACAGCATTAAAACTTTCGTAATATTGTACACCAGTACATCAAATTTGTCGATCGAGCCCACATAATATGATGTGCAGTCAGCAGAAATTGCTTGCAGCCATTGTTTTTTTCACAGGTCTCTGAAACCTTCTCTGAGAATAATTAACAGACTGATAATTTTAACAACAACCCTGCGTGGTTTCTTGGAAGTAACCACAAACTTTCAAAATATTTAAATGCGATTCGCCTTATAAAAGCAAGTTACAACTGGAGCCTTCGCTGACAGCTGCTCAGATGGTGAAGAAATCTGCTGCCTCTTGAAGGCCGGGTGTTCAATACTACGTGTATATCCAGTTCCCGTTCAAAACATTGCAGATTTTGCGTCGGATACATTCTGTATGCAATTTCTCACACTGCTGTAACCGCACTGTCAGTTAAGAGGTAGGGTCACCATATTTATTTTGCACCGGAATTAGAAAAAGCCCAGAAAGAGTTGTTGATATTGTGACTGAATTACAAGTTGGACGATTTACCTCCAACTACTGCCGAGGTTACGAATGAGTGGCCATTTACCTCTACAACCCCTAAAAGCCTTCAATCATGGACAAGGGCAAATACTGGGAAAAGATGTACCCTGAACAGGTTCTGAACAGGTCATAGGGACAAGACTCATTACCATGTCATTTGAGGTTCACAAGCTGGTCGCTATTAAATTTACCGTTTCCTGGGACCCCAGACTCTGTGATCTCAAAGACGTTTACACTATCGCACGAACCTGAAGCATTCACATACAGAACAAGCTTTTTACTCTGAAGATAGGAACGGCATTTCCTTCCGAAACGATGTCACCACATCCAAGAATGTACAAGGCCTCACACACCTTAAGATGCACGAATAGTGATCGCTCCTGCGGCTCTATACGTGTATAAGCAAAATCTGTCAGTAAGTTAGTAGGTTGGTCACTCGTTGATCAGTTACTCAGGCATTCGACAAGTCATCCGTGAAGTCACGTCACCGCATTTGCCATGCACACTGGTGTTCACATAATCCAGTTACTTTAACTTCTCTCTGTGACTTTCTCACTCCGATGCCAGAGGATCACCAATTTAAAGAGAGATTCGAACCTACAGGGATGCTGTGTTATTGATCATACGGTGGCTGGCGGGTTGCCCGGCCGCGGAAGCTGCGTGCCAATAACCTCCCTCTCTTTCTTTCTCACTAGAATCGGATAGCCACACTCGCTATCTCGCCAGCAGTATTAACGTCTGCTAGATACCCATGATGCACGAAAGTAGTCTGGACTGGAACGATTTAAATAAGCAAAAAGTATCACTGAGTGAGCACTAACAAGACAATGTGGCGTCACACCAAAGAGCAGCATTCAATTACGGCAATGGAATTTGGATTATAAACAAAACGCAGTCTCATATATTAGAGGTAGCAAAATGTTTGGCTACTTCTTAGACGACCAAGGAATGGGGGTTTATATTCCAGGCTCTTAATGAAATTTTTCTCTGCATTTACAGAGATTTTTCCATTCAACACACCGTTCGGAGTGGCTCTGGAGCCCAATCAGTAACCAATCCAATGGCTACCGAAGGATCATACCCTTGGAGTCAAGCTAACAGGGGCATGATGTTGACCACTTTCAATATTTGCTGAGGTTTAGAAAGGGTGCTGGAACTGTACCTCCACTTCCACTTAAGTCTGAATTGTGTGTCGCTTTATTAATCAGGCAGACAACTGTACTTACCCTCTGCGAAACAGATGTAAATAAAATCGTTGAATTCATACCTTTGCATAACAGTAAAATTTGATTTGTCCCTCTGAGAGATGATCAGATGTACAGCGTGTCTGAGAACGAAACACCTCATTGTATAAGAGAGCGAAGAAAGTAGACATCAAGGAAATATACACAGTCATATGCATAATATCAATCCTGTCAAGCGCTTCAAAGGAGTGTTGAAGTGCTGTATCATTCATGGATAAACAATTTTATTATACGTACAATTTCTTCAACATAAGTATCTCTTCATTTTGCCCACAGAGTACGTCTTTAGTATGATTCTCGCGAATGCAGCAATTAAATCACCCTACAATAGTCACATATTTGTGTTTTCTATGAGGTGAAATCTAAATTTTTATATTATGGTTTTATTCACATGGGCCTCACGCGAACGCGAAATGGTTCAGGCTGTAAGTTGTCGACTGCTCACCGCAGAGGCCTGTGTTCAATCCTGGGTCAATTCACTGAAATTTGTGGAGAACGAAGTGGCACAATAACAGGTTTTTTCCCCGAGCACAGTGTCCGTCGACCTATATTACACACTCTTTTTCATTTACTTTATACTCTTACGAGAATGAAGAAAGGGAGAAGCTTGTTCGGAAATCAGACAGCATTGTACAGAAAGATTTTTTTTCAAGGTCTTCAGAAGTCAAAGGAATTAGATTATCACCTAGTACTAATTGCGGAAAAGAAAATGGAAAAGATTTTGGAAGCAGCTCAACGGAATTTGCTGGACGTTCAGTGGAGAACAGCATTACTGTTTATTTTAAAGACGTTTATTTTGAAGAGGTCAAAACGATTCAATTTTTCGTAGACCAGAATCATAAACCTCACTTTTATTAATATTTTGATATTTTCTGTTACATTGCTGGGAATACTGGCAGGAAAATCAACCGGATACTTAAAAACTGTCGTGTCAGTCATTAAAAATTTCAGTACAATGCCACCAGAAAGTGATTGTTTTCATGGAGACGTTATGAACAATACAGGCATACATGGGACGCTTTATAACGGTTTTAAATTTACTGTCCCCATGTTTTTGTGCCCCTGAACTGTTTCTGTCTTCCTTTCCTCCATTAATTTATTTTCCTTATCAGTTGTTTCCTCGCCTGGTCCCTTATTCTGGTTCAAACTTACCGCCTTTCTTCTTTAACGCATTACATTCCTCCACTTCCTCCTTTTCTCGGCCATTTTATTGCTTCTTTTCCCTTCTTTCCTACTTTTTTCTTTTTATTCTTCTTCAATATGGTGTCGTACGAAACTGTGTGTTCACAGATAGAAAAGGTCGCATGAGAATAAAATCGCCAAATGGTTCTGAAGTCTAAAATATGTGTCTTAATCAAAAACCGTACTGGTCACCGGGTGTCATTATTGAGGTTTTTGTGGTTTTCCTCAGACTCCAGTAAATTGGCCCACTTATCACACCAGTACCGTTAAACAAGATGGGAGTGAAGAGAACACTAAGACATGATCGCATCCCAGTGTCCCTGTCATTACAGGGTAGGTTAAACCATTTAATACAGAAAGGTCGCACTTTTTGTTGCTTTTCACAATTGTATATATACAAATATCGCTCATGAAGGGGCAATTTGTCGTAACTCATACAATTCGTTAAACTGTGATTCCAATATTACTAGCCAGATAGCTTACAAACACACCTTCTGTCAAATAGTGTGTCCAAAAAGGAATTGCTTTTCCTTATAGTTTCGTAAAAACACATGATGTTGGAATATTGGTCTATTAAGGATGGGTGACTTTTTCTCTCCTGTAAATTTGTGTATCGGTTGGATAGGACAAAGCGATGTTTCATGAACGATATGTTACAAAATGTTTTTACTGCTATTAGGGTCTGCTATCATATTTCTTTGAAGAAATTATTATTTTAATGTGTAACTTGATTTTGTCTACGTTAACATTTATTGTTCATATATAAATTCAAAATTTCGCCACGTCTAAACATAGGTGTCTTGTTACTGCTGAATTACAAACGTTATTTCATAGGTAATTTATAGATATTTTCAAAATATATTTCCATACGAAGTTTCACACTTCCATATTTAATCCATAAAAATTATTACTGTGTGTCCGAATTTTCCTTATTCCTCAACATGTAAATTTCATATAGAATAAAATAAATAGCTGCAAGCAATTTAACGTAACAACATGAAGAGAAATTCCCTGGATTATTAAGTCACACCACAATAAACCTAATCTATGTGTTTTTTTAAATAGGAGCCATCCCGTTGTATTGTAGTATTAACTAAAATTTTAACTTGTAGACCTACATCGGTAGGTTCATAGATATTTTACAAAATACATTATTCAAGATATTAAAATATTGAACAGTTTATCATCATAATGTCTGAAATTCTACACAGAAAATGTGAACAATATGGGATCCCATACTGTGGCACTGAACATGTCATGTTCATGTACTGAAATGTCTGCCTGATGATGGCTACTTGTAACCGATACATGTAAAAACTTTACATTATTGAATATATTGTTGTGTTTTGACTGAACGTTATTTTAGTTAGTCATATATGTGGCTCCATATTCTATTTAGATCGTCAGAAATAGTTCATGAACACTGTTATCATTTGAAATGATTTTTTAGATTTTAAGAAAACTTGAGTTTAATCGACGAATTTTGGTAAAAATCCGCAAAATAAAAATTCACGAAAACCCCTCCAGTCAGAGCCGATTTGTCCCACGAGAACAGGCAGAAGGGCAGGCAGACAGATATTTATGACAAAGCCAATACTCGCCTTTCATAATCTTTTGCACCAGTACCAAATAAGCCCCAAACTCCTGCTAATTAACAACCAAAATGCATTCCACTCCTCGGACAATGCAACTTACTCGCATCTCATTACGTAGAAAAAATGTGAAAATATATTAAACCACGGAATTTTTGTGAACTGTAGGTGACTGTACCTCGTTCGGACGTAACAGGAGTGATAGAGTGAGGTTCCCTGTTCACGCCATCAAGCGGGAAATGCGAGAATCAATAGTTTAAGTGACACATGGACTTTCCGGAGTCTCTTTCTATCACTCTGTCAATTCTTTGCGGCCTCACTTGTTTCTTTTTACATAAAATGGAACATTATCCTATTATGTCCATTGTTGACTGTGCATAAAACAATAGAACAAGATACGGAGGATGGCTCTCCAGTTGTTTCTCAATTTTAAATATTCTGCTAATGGTAATTTGTAACAAATATTCACCGGATATAATAATCAAAATTGTATACAATTAATGAACTACATGGTTTATTCTGGAACTAATTTAATGATAACTAAAACATGCAAGTTGCGGAATAAAGATTTATTAAATTGTCCGTAGGTAATATTATGTTTTTTGAATTTGCTGATCTATGATGAAGAAAAAGAAGGAGAAGAAGAAGAAGAAGAAGAAGAAGAAGAAGAAGAAGAAGAAGAAGAAGAAGAAGAAGAAGAAGGCGTACGATGACAGGCACTATACTTACTACACGGTGGAAAGAGAGGTTCCCAAGCTCTTCCCGCTCGTCTTTCTGGTCAGGTAGTTCGCTGGGACGGAGAGCGGTGTCGGGAAGTGGACCGACTAAGCAGCAAAAGAAACCCTACAGTATTTGGACTCAACTTTTAATTTTGTTGCATTTTGCATTTTGAGGGCTGCATTATGCTTACACTAAAAAGGTTGCACAGGGTGGTGGAAAGTCTGAAGTTACTGTCGGAGGGCTGAAGGAGAAGGATTGCTTCATTTAAAATTGCAGCTTTCTTATGCGTTGTCTGGCACGAAACTAACAGAGAACACCCAAAGAAGTAAAGGAAATTACTACCTAATATCACAAATTGTACGAAAGTTACCGCCGTAAGGCGTTGCACAAGAGCTACGGTAGAATTCCGCATGTGACTAAACTTTTGTTCTTACCCGTTTCCTATTTACATGGGAAAAAATATTATTTAAAAATTTGAGTGTCGTACATTTCTAAATTTATAGGTACTCTTTATTCTGCTATGAACGAGCAGAGAAGTTAATGACAGGTATTGCTACTCGTGTTTATGGAAACAGGTTTAAAATAAGAGAACGCGAAACATCAGAACTAAACTTACGTGAATCCCGAAACTGTCATGAAGACGTTTCTTATCTGCTCAATTAAGCAGCTTGTAATGAAAGCATAAGAGGACCTGATAAAAGGAATTTTTATCATCTAAAACGGAAAGCGAATTACATCAGGATGAATACAAGAAGAAGGATAAATGACAAGGAACTTATATGAGATGCAAAACCTGAGGGCCTCATAGTGCTGAACTTTAAGGTTACTGTTTCCTGGGACGTGACACCACGGAGTCTGGCAGATAAGTACCGATGTTTTAAAGGAAACTGATGCTTCTTTTATCAGGGTCGAAGAAATCACTTTATATCTACTGAGCCATCTTCATGCCTCAGCCCTGAAAATGCCGGTGTCAGACTCCTCTAGAACCTTTATACATACTTACCACATTACAAGAGAAGGCAGAAGACAGATTGTTGAAGCTGTATAACATTTTTGGTTCTAATGGCAGTGACGTTTCTTAATGCAGTCTTTTAGTTTAGGAGACTGTAAAATCGTTTCAGATTAAACGGTTTCAAAATACAGATGACCAGATCAGTTAAGCCATATAAACTGTGAATTCTGTCGTGTGGAATGTAAGCAAATTAGTTGGTTAATTATTTGTTTTTGAAGATTACTGTCTTCCGGGATATTCCGCATGTAGTTCGGCGGACGAGCAAAAGTTTGCAGCAACACACTGCCTCCATCTTCAGGACTTAAAAGCAAGTATCTTGGGAAAATGTAGGTACTGTTGAAGCGAATATAAGACAGGAATAGAGGCCACGAGCAAGGGAAGCGCGAAGGTGGATTATTGTAGCCTTGAACACATGGGTAAACATTTCTTGAAGAAAAACTCATAAAAAAAGGAAGCAGTAATGTTCGCTATTACTGCAGTCAGAACTGGTTTACAATCAGGAAGTCAAGAACAAGAGTTTTCTTACAGAAACTGCTGTGCTTGTTTTGACCCTATATTTGAAAGTCCTTATAACAGAAACAACAGTCACTTCCCAAACAAGAGGATGTGGGGTGCTACTGGTAATGACACCCTATCACGCATGCTTAATATGATTAATGCACCCAAGTTACCAATATGACTAATGGCCTGCACGTGATTAGCCTCCCCAAGTTCACATCAACCGCGTGTCCTTTACTTAACACCCACCATTACTTACTAGCCTCAGCGACAGGGTGCTCCTACTGTGATTCCTGTATTGACCATTAATATACTCTCTATTTCTTCGCAGCGGATGAAAATTTCTTGTGATCGTAACATACACAAGCTTGAAGGTACAAAGAAGTCATGAGATCACAGCAGACTGAGGGCATGTTTCGATCGTTTCGTGCCAGAATCTTAACCAGGGGGCACGTTAGGGGTTTAGAGGAAATTATCCCATAATTTACGTCTCGTGTACGGTTTATGAGATATTGTAAGGGAGGGAGCCTTATTTAATGGAACTAATCACTTGCGATTAGGGTCGCGGAATTTTTGCTTCATATTCAAGTGTGCAGTTTAAAAAAACAGTGGAACATACGTTTGTAAATTCAATGTTGAAACATGACACATCCCACTTCCAGCTACGGCTGACACAGATAATCATGGGTGGTGCTTAAATTAATTTAGAAAGACAATTTTATGGTCTCCACATCAACAAATTTTAATTTGATTAAATGAAGTCGTGTTGATCAGAAGCATGCTGTAGCAATTTGGATTTGTCAAGAATCTCCGCAATTGCCTGAAGACAGACGACAATCAAGAAAATTCGTGTCACGATATTCGTTCACGTGAATGTTTGATTCATCATGACTCCTAGCCAGAAGTTGGGAAAACAGGGGAATCTATAAATCTGCTACGGCCTTTCTAACACGTGTGATATTAGTTCGTTTATCGTAAACACATAAAATTAACATTTAAAATTTCAGTTCGTACAGTACAGAAAACACACTGTATTTCTGTGAGATTTCAGGTACTCACGGCACTGAATATGAAGATGCCAAACTTCTGTATTGTGATCACTTGTAATTTGGTAGGTGAAAAGATTTCAGAAGAACTCTCTACCCTATCTTCCTGTTTCAGAAAATGCAGCAAGCGAGTTTGAAACAATAAGTATCCTCCAAACTATACAGCATCCAATCCCAAACTACGGTAAAGTTCAAACAAGTCTCTCTTGGAAGACCAAACCGTAAACGATATTTAAAAAACGTTGATTATTCTGAAAGTCATAAGAAGCATTATGACAGTCGATGTGTGAAACGGTCATTTCTAATTTTTGTTATTTTATTTTTTATTTTGTACTGTGACCAGCAAATGCACAATTACGAGTATTTCACAAATTATCGTACTCCTGCATGTTTCGACACTATCGCGTCATCCTCTTGGAGCTTGTAATCAATACCTTGCCAAGTTAAGTATTTCAAATGCAGCTCTTGGTAATACAATTTACAATTAAGATGTTTCTCGTAGGTTTTATGCAAGTTCTCGTATTACTGTCGTTGAAATCTCAATATTATAAAACCTTTAAAACATTAAAATTGTCATATTCACAATACAACGGGCTAAAAATCATTTTGTTGCTACAGTTCTCATGAAGTCAGTCCGTGTGGTGGCCGTATATACAATATGTATGTTGATGCTACTGTCGTGCTGGCCCTGTATGTACATTTCTGAATATTAACGTGGGTGGCGTATAAAGCAGCTACTGTTCTTAAAGGGCCTAAACACTGACACTCTACGAAAATTTCACAAAACGAGGCAATACAGCTTTTCTGTGTATGTTTATCGTTATAATAGTGATGAAAGCAGTAACTGTCATATGCGGTATCAGGATAGGACAAGCTGTCAGAATCAAGTATACTCAAATAAAACACAAAACACTTCAGACAAGAAGCGGCCAGTGTTCCAGACAACGTTATATCGCCCGTAGCATGGAATGAATTAGCAGCACTGACATCGGGAAGAATATGTGGCGAGATACCATTTCTTCGCCCGGTAAGGAAAAACGACTTGAGAGAGAAAGTGGACCGACAGTATCGCCTACAAAAGGGTTCACTTAACGCTTCCTCTGTTAACAGTTTTCCCAATACCGTTTCTAACGTTACATTATCATTCACTGTACCGAATTACAAGAATCTGCCGAAAAATGAGTGTTATTATTATTATTATTATTATTATTATTATTATTATTATTATTATTATTAGACCCTTCA
>Ga0209628_10000915_pt1 | contig 18555 bp, 9 predicted proteins | sample TergutCu122P4_FD_187285 | JGI IMG/M metagenome (GOLD analysis project Ga0209628, IMG submission 187285) | Cubitermes ugandensis P4 segment gut microbial communities from Kakamega Forest, Kenya - Cu122 P4 (SPAdes) (version 2) | ecosystem: Host-associated > Arthropoda: Insects > Digestive system >...
AACCGTTCAACTTTGGACATAGGTGTTTGGGGTTGTATCGGTATATTTTAACATAAGGAACACTCTCCCGAAGTAGTGACCTTAACTCGTGGGACACCCTGTATATAGTTGACAAATATTTCCCATCTGCGCAAAATTGGACTTCCTGGTAACTACTGCGTAAGTCGAGGAGTGTCTGTATGCATTATGAGTTTCTGTTATCTAGAAGTATCGAATGAATTATTTCCATATGGTGGACACTGCACTACGGCCTAAAATATTGTGCTGTATCGTTTGTTGGAACTGCCATGTGCTTTCTTTATTAAATTGTTACAATCGTACATACCGAAGGATAGCTACCGTTAGTGCTATAAATATAATTATTTATTTATTTATTTATTTATTATGTATATTTGTAATTCTCTTTTGGTTTCTTGGTTACTTCAACGGCCAGCATCTCACTAACTTAGTAATTTTGTTATGTAATGAAGTAGCAAATAATTTTTTACTCAGTTTTCTAGTTGACCATACAGTTACCTATTTGTATAGTTAGGCTTATACATTGTGTTCGGAAATTCGCCTCTGTGAACTACACCAAGGCACTTTCTTATGCAAACGTTGATACCAAAATGGGGAACACGTATCCTATAGCTGCATCTAATTTAGCTTCAATGTCGTCATCCACAAAAATAGTACGTATGTTAAATTTCGTCAGGTGACACTTCCAATTCATTGTTTGCAAGAAATCGCGTAATGAATCCGTAAGATGAAAATTCTGGATGTGATGTTCCGTCAGTTTCTTAGGCACAAATTGTTTGAGTTGCTTAAGGAGCTTGTCATTTGTCGATAATGGAACCCTTTACTTCGAAAGAGTGTCCGAGTCCAGCGACAGAAACACCGCCAATTCGCAAGATATGTTTATCACTGACAGAGAAGGCCCAAATGTTGCTGCACATTCCTACATCATCCCCGGCGGGTAGCCGTTTTATTACGTCATTTTCTTGGTCGTAAAAATAACGTCTCCGCAGGGTTCTGTGGATGGATTAGAATTCTTTCCGCGTGTGTTGGAACAGCGATCCTTTACGAAAATTTCCATAAGGTTTTGCAGAAGAGCGCAATTACAGGGCACACCTCCATGCAGATGTTCCAGTAACTCACACCCCTCAATTACGTCGTCCCCATGAGGCGAATGATAGTAATGCTATTAGATTACAACTTTCATATGCAATATTTCTAACCACATAGCTTTAGGGTACGAGGTCTGCTTGGAGATGTGATAGTCTCTCGGCTGATCGAGAAGTTCCGTGTTGTCTCACGTTTATTATCAGTCAAGTTATAGAAAAATATGTATCGTTATTTTAGTAATGTAGGTAGGGACTTCATGAGCACTCTGTGTTTATTATTTCCCCCATGCCTGATGCATGCTTTGACCAGTTTATCTTTGTTAATTTAGTCACGTTTTAGAGTAAGTATTCTATCAGGTTGAGTGTTTTTCAAATGGACTTCGGTCATAGCAAACCCGCACTTTTATAACACGCTCTTCTATTGGTTTTCCTTCGCGCTTTACTTCCGAAGTGATTCGTAACTAACCGATAGATCAATCGAGATATTGATCATCAAGCAAAGCGATTATTGAAGTGAGTTAAAGAAAAATAAAGTGTGCGGAATATAATTTAAAAGTGTAGTGAAAGGAAGTGAAGTGAAAATCATCTAAAAGTATAAAAAAGTGTAGTGAAGTGAAGTAAAGTGAAGGAAGTGTAGTGAAGTGCAGCGTAGGGAAGGGGTGAAAGCGGAGTGTAATGGGTATTTGTTGTATTATGCTTGTATTGCTGTTCTTACTTTAGATGCCGGACTGCTAGCTAGAAGTCAGTATCCGGAAGGTCCTGCGACCGGCCAACTCGACACAGGTTTTTCTTGGTTTCCGTGTGTCTACAAGCGAAGGCTGAGATGGTTCCCAAGTTTCCAAGTTGCTACTACATGCCTCTCATGTAGCCCTCCCGACTTAAATTTCCTAGTTACTTTTTTTCATATTTTTGTACATGTAAAATAACCACTGCCACCGGGTGATAGTCCAATTGCAGTTAATAAATATTATATATATTATAAAAGTTACCACGCACGGAGGGACAGCTAGAGATCTGTTCCGCGGCTGGAATGTCAGGCAGGATTTATTGGTTCCATTTGTAAGAATGAACAACTCACTTAGTATTTTTGAGGGATCGCAAATTTTCTATTGTTTTGACGTCACTGTTGCGGCCCAAACATGGCTGCCTTCCTCTATGAATAACAAATTCTACAGAAGTGCATGTGGTCAGGATTTTTCCCTATGAAACCTCGTTCATCTACATAATATTCAAAGATTCATATTTTGCTGCACAGAATACACACCACGATGCCTTTAAAACGAAAAATCATTTAATGCCATGCAGGGAATTTACATTTAGCCTATCCAAATTAGATGTGTATGTAAGTACAGTGTGTGGGGCCAAACTACGGTGGTACGCTATAGTAGCCGCTGTTTTTGAAGGCTTAAATTTTTAATTGATGATCTCGATCATATTATTGATAATTACTTAAGGATAGAAGAAAGAGAGGGGATTCGGTAGAGAGGAAGGAGGCGATTATGATGATATGAAGAAAATGAATCAGAAATCAGAGTGAAAATGAGAAGCAGAGGAATAGGACGGAAATATAGAGCAGAAGGAGGAGGAGGAGAAGGAAGGGAAGGAGGAATAAGAAGGGAAGGTAGAAGAAATCTTCAAGTGAGACATCCCCGTTGTGTTGGAATGCTAAAATTATAATATTAATATATACGATATAGTAGTACACAACGTTATATTTATTAGATTATAGAGGTTATAATTCAGCTACATGTTTCGGCTTAATTACAAGGCCATCTTCAGGCTGATCTTTGAGTAGGTGTGGTGTACAAGTGAATATGCTTTCAGTTGAAAGCATATTAACTTGTACACTACACCTACTCAAAGATCAGCCTGAAGATGGCCTTGTAATTAGGCAGAAACATGTAGCTGAATTATAACCTCTATAATCTAATAAATATAACGTTGCATATGACTATATCATACATATTTATATTATAATTTAAGATAGAAAGAAGCCTAATAGCTTCGAAGAAGAGCAAGAAGCAAATCGTTAAGGGCCGGGAAGTATATGGACGAAGAGGGGGTGGGGTAGACAGGAGGGGAGGTGGAGAATTGAGGAATAGAACTGAAGAAATGAAACAGAATGAATTCGAAGGAATGAGAATACAAGGGTAGAAGAGAAGAAGTAAAAGAAGGAGGCAGGAAAGACGAAAGAAAGGACTTCATGTCCATAGTCTACCGAAAAGAGAGCAGGATTGGTTTGCCTCCAGTCCTAAAGAAGCGGCGACTTCTCCAAATTTGCTGTCGCGGTGTACAGAGCTTATGGTCGAAAACCTCCCCTTTAAAAAGCCTGGCAGTACGATCCCACATTCACCCCTCTCCAGCTGCTTTCTTTATTTGTGTGAAAGCTTCCCTTATATTTCCCACGTGGCTTCACTTGTTTTATATAACAACTCATCTGAGAAGTTTCAAAGTTAAGCCCTGCTGTACTGATGTGATTGTACTTGTTTTCACTTGGAGTGCCCAAGTTCTATGCAGTGATCCATAGCCGTACAGGCATTCTGAGGTATTCTACTCTGTAATTAGTTAGGTTACTGTATTCTGAGACATCACAAACTTTTGGAGATACGTATGAACATTTGGAGGAACCGGCTACGGAAATTTTCAAGGTAGGAGATATAGGCAGGAATTTCCTCTAAAATAATGGTGTCTGTCCAACAAAATACACGGCACCACATCCTAGAAACTATGATCTATATTATAATTGTTAGTAGATTTTATTTTATTTAATACAGAGATTAAACCTATGTATGTATTTGAGAGTTTCCTGCTTCGAATTTCAGCCTGCACACCTGCTCTACTGATGTTTTCGAGCTTTACCTCATTCCTTCTATATAAATAATAGGGTAGTACCTCGACTGTGCTACGAACGCTTCTTTCCGCCTCCTTCCCAATTCATTATTCACTACTCATCCTACCATTCGCCGCTATACTTGATGAGACGCTGATAACGTCTTTAGCACACCAAAACAGTGATTCGATTTGTTGTTTTTTCGATTGGTGATCCACTGCAATCTGAACGTACTGGGTATTTAGAAAGGCGTATTTCTATTCCTAATAAAATAACACAAATAGTAAATCATTGAGAAGAACTGGTCATCATGAAGTATTTTGCCACAAGTCTTTTAACAAATTTAGATTCATACTTCGAGCATTATGATTCAAGACGAATCTGAGCTGAACAACAGGGAAGTTATAATTCGTCTGAGTATCTGATATTGTAGGTCTAGGACTCTACATCGGCCTAAAATCGTTGTAATTAGATTAGTGTTATCACCAAGGAAGTATTCACACTGAATGCTTAAATGTGTAGGTCTGCAAAATTCAGTACAAAATAGCAATTTTTGTACAAAAAATGATTGTCGTTAAAGGAGTGGCTGTTCAAAAAATGTGGATTTATTCCCATGATAATTGCTAGGTAATTTCGACAGCTGTAGATAAGAGAGTAAAAAACTAGTGCAGCATAGTATTCAAAATTAAAACCTTTCTTATTGAGTATGAGAATACAATGCTTTAGAAGTCGGAAGTAGGTAGTGGTAAAGAACATGAGGTATTTGAAAGAGTATATACGTTAAAACTGGAAGAGAAAACTAATGCTAATTATGAAGGAAGCCAGAGTGGAGGTGAAACAGCATTTGTAACTGGATGTTTAAAATTTAGTTTAATGGCACTGGCTATAACAGAGTACATTTTTCCGTAGTGTAGGACAAGGTATTTGTCAGGAAATTATCGTAACTGGATCTGTACAAATTGAAATTCTAGAACTATTTTTGCTGTTTATGGCTTTAGAGGCCGAAGCGTGTAGTAAGTTTTTGAGAAATAAATAATTTATAATTTTAATGAATTGTTTTATTTGTAATAGACGGCCTTTCTTCTCCCTTATTTGAGATTCTTGCATAGAATACGAAAACTGAATAGTAGCTCTAGCTTCTTAGAGAGGGATCCTCAAATATCAAATCATATTAAGGTGCCGTGACATTTCTAAGGTCGAGACTGAGATGACTAATGTGTAAAAAGTTGGGCCGTAACTTTCAATAGAAAAACATATGTATGTTATGAAGTTCATTCAACAATTTTTTTTAGGAAGTGTAATCTCTGCGTTCTGAACATCATTTTCAATTAACACATTATCTGTTGGGGTGATATTTTGAAACTGTTAACGTTAAACCCCGTGGATTACATGTTTCCCGCTGCCCAAGAGAGGGTTAATATATTATATCTTACAAGAAGAAATTGTTTGGTTTCAGTAATGTGCAAAGATGCAAGACGTGGAAGGAAATGCATAAACGAGACTGTAAAAGCTGAAGGTTTTGGAAAACCTCCTATGTACTGTAACGATTTGCAGAATTGAATTTATCTACTTATCCTTAAAAAAACAGTAGTTGCCTCACTTAAATCAATATCAATGTACATCATAAGAACGCCGTTAATATTGTATAGAAAAATGACTTTATTGTGTTAACAATTAGATAAACACGTGGCAAGATGACATTGCCAGTGTCAAATCAGATTATATATGTATATGTGTGTGTGTGTGTGTGTGTGTGTGTGTGTGTGGTTTAAGGGATTAGCAATATTGAAATACATAAAGAAAACGTAAATTGTTGGGCGTTGTATACGAATTCCTGTCGTTAATTCTTCCAAGTTTGTGACACATCTGCATTACCCGCAAGAAGAAGCATGTTGAAAGGCTACTTTGTGTTGCAGAAGCCAAGCCACCGACTGTGCTGTCGCAGGGCGCATCGAGCGCATTGAATTAGTGAAGACATGACAAAGCCAGCACAACCACATGTCACTGCAATATTTCGTTACTGCGTCGTTTGGACCCTACCTTCAGAATAGTCTGTTTCCATTAAGATCTGTTCTACAGTAATAGACACGTTCCTCACAAACCCAATGGCTTGTTTCTTATGTAGAATGTAACGGAATCGAACCTCAGATCACAGAACACTGCGTTGTTTTACTGAAGTGATCTAATTTGAGGACAATGTATGTGTAAAACTTGGAAATGCGTTTTAAATTATGGTCTCAAAAATTGAGGGGGCTCATACTTAAGTCAACCCAAAATTAGGTTGGAGGCCGTGTTGAAATATATTTTGAGCAAACAATGAGTTGTGTGTAGCCTACATTGAACTACATCTCAATAAAGGTAAAGCAGGCAAGGGATAGCCCTGGGTGCTTTCTTGGATATAGAAGGGGCTTTCAACAATAACTGCTATGACACTATGTGTGATGCTCTTGTCAGGCATGGTAGTGAATACACCACCGTGCGATGGATCAAGGCCAACCTGGACGGCCGCGTGGCTGTTGCGACCCTTAATGACATTTCCCTGAGTTTCACGATATCCAAGGGTTAACCTCAGGGAGATGTGTTGTCACCACTCCTATGGTGTCTGGTAGTAAATGACGTACGTGGCAGGCTCAGTGGAGGCGGTGTTTTTATCAAAGGATACGTAGATGACATGTCTTCTCGCAGTTGGTAAATTCCCAAACACTGTATCAGGATTCATGCAGTGGGCCCTCTCAACTGTAGAGATATGGTGCAACGAGGTCTGACTGGTAGTCAACCCTGATAAGAATGGGATCGTTGCATTTACCAGGAAGAGGAAACTCCAGGGGTTCTTTGAACCAGAGCTTTTTGGAGTTAAATCAAGTTTCTTTGGGTCGGTCAAGTATCTGGGTGTTATTCTGGATTCTCGAATAACCTAGAGAGAACATGTAGAGTTTAAAGTGAGGAAGGCTCATAATTTGCTGTGAGCCTGTAGGAGATCGTGTGGAGTGGGGTGGGGTGGGGCCTGAGACCCAAGGTGGTTCACTGGCTGTATGTCTCCATCGTCCGGCCGACCATCTCTTACGCATCCTTAGTATGGTGGCCCGGATGTCAAACGGCCAGTACTAAGAATAAGCTAAGCAAAGTACAGAGACTGGCTTGCTTAGGAATAACGGGAGATTTTCGTCCAACTCCTACTGGTGCTATGGAGGTGCTCGTTGGCCTCACTCCGCTGGATCTGGTGATACAGGGGGAGACGAGGTCGGCGGCACATCGCCTCTGGAGCTTGGGGTGTTGGTCTTACCTTCACCCCTAACAAGAACACAGTTGCATATTGACTCGACTCCAGAAGTCAGGTCCCATTTTTAATATGAGGTTCGACATCATGAAGACGGTCTTTAATCTAGAACCAAAATATAGGGTCACTATGCTAGCCAGAGAAAAATGGACCAGAGACGCCTGGGCTCCTCCTATGTTTAAAGGGCTCGTCTGGTTTACAGGTGGGTCCAGGACTGCGGAAGGGACCGGGTCGAGCGTCTATGGGCAATCGGTAAATAGAAAGCTCAGTATCCCTCTAGGTAAACATTCCACAGTCTTTCAGGCTGAGGTTTGTGCGATATTAGCCTGTGTTCATGAAACTGAAACTCAGGAACCGCCAGAGAAATACATTCGTATTTGCTCTGATAGTCAGGCGGCTCTGAAAGACCTTCAGGCTGCTAAACCAACGTCTCCTTTGGTACGACAGTGCCAGCAGGCATTAAATAATATCTCTACACGGCATGCCGTGAGGCTGTATTGGGTCCCTGGTCATGCCGGAGTGAGAGGAAATGAAATCGCTGACAAGGTCGCAAGAAGTGCTTCTGGTCAGTGGTTTATTGGGCCTGGGACCTATTTGGGGGTCTCCAGGCAGAATATAAGAAGAAAAATGAAAGGCTGGATCGAAATACAGCATCCGGTATTGTGGCGTGGTCCCTGCGATACACAGAGGCAGGCTCGGGAATTAATATTTGGCCCTGTCCTGGCTACAGGGGCCCGATTACTCTCCTTCAATAGGACACAATCCATGGTTGTTATTGATCTGCTCACCGGATATAACACCTTGAGAAGACATGTACATGTAATGGGGCTAAGTAATAACCCCACCTGTAGGAAGTGTGATACTGAGGAGGAAACCTCAGCACATATTTTAGGCGAGTGTGAGGCCTTAGCCTCACTCAGGCATAGGTGTCTGGGTTCCTTCTTTTTGGATCCGGAGGACATCAGGAGGCTAGGAGTGGGGGCCATCTCGAACTTTGCTAAAGGAACAGGGCTCCTCTGTCTCCTCTAACGATTCAGCGCGGATAGTTTTTCTGCTGGCCGGATGTCGCTCTGTTGTATGTCGTAGATACATTGGTATAAGTGGTCTTCCATCATCTTGTGCTTCTCACGGCGCTCGGCTTCCACCCTGCACAAGAATTGTCGAAGTTGTTTTTTGACATAACGGTTCCAACATGTATTCACATCGGGGTAGTATGGTTTATGCGTCCTCCACATCTCCCACTTCTGGCGGATCTGGGTCTTGAGTCCGGCGTCCTGAATCAGTATGGGGTCCATCTTCCACATCGCTCGGCTCCTCCTTGCAACCGGCTCGTCCATCGCGAGGCGCAGCACTACGGCATTGTGGTCCGTAAAGGGGGCAGGTAATATTTCTTCTCCCTTAACTTGTAATTTTCCTGTGCCCGTCGCTGGCTTCGGCCGGTGGGTCTCCTCCACTTTCCCGGAGGCACTCCCTGCCTCCATCGATTTGGGATGCTGCGGTCCGACGGTGGATTCGTTGCTGCGATTCCTGGTCATCCGCGGTTCTCCCCCATCAATGCTCGGGGTCGAGGCCATTTGAGACGTGTGATGTTCAGGGTTTTGAGCATAGGTATCCGTTTCGTGTATCATATGCTCCACCACATGTCCCACTTCGAAGTGCGGTTCACCTTGTGCTTAATTCCCCGGGGGTTCCCCGGATGGGGGGGGGTTGCGGTGGCTTAACGGCTGCGTATGTTGAGGGTATATCGTTGGTCGGTACTTGCGCCCGTCTTCTCATCCTGGGGCACGACTGATACAAATGGCCGGTGTCGCCACATCCATAACAGGTGGCGGGCTGACCCTCGTAGGATCGAAGCACCCTTTGCCCGGCGATCGTCAAATGCGACGGTTTGTGTTGAGTGAGCAGCACGGTGACTTGCCGAATGCCGTTGGCTACAGCGTACCGGTAGATTCTCGCCCACATCTCTTCCTTAATATCCAAAACTTTTCCAAATGGCGCGAGGGTGGTCCTCGGTGTTTCTTCAGGCACTTCGGGCGGCAGATTTGCTATCCTTATTTTCTTGTATCCCAACGCTGCCACCGCAATTAACACGATTGAAAACTTCCCGGTAGTGTGTTTGTATTCTCCGTGCCCACCAGTCTCTCTTGTGATGGCTAGCATGTACTCCTTGTCCGTCATTTTTATAAACACTTACCGTTTTGGGCCATCTATTTGAATCATGCTTACCTTCTGTTCGGAGATGCGTAATGTCTCGTGAATCCATTCATGGATATCAAAGGCGGAGATTCGCGGGCTGGTTGGGTCGAATGTACAGACGATCGTATTTTGACACGCGGCCATTTTACTACTCCACCCTAGCTCCTTGCTCGTATGCGCTCTGTTTGTTTCACTCGCACTCTCTCGCTCAGCAACTTTCACTTCCGTCAGGAGGTCACTCGCTCCACACACACAACCTTCTTTCTCGGAAGTTTTCAGCTGACTGGAATCGAACCCGCGACCTACCGGTTTGTAGGGTAATGCCTTAGCCCCTACGTCACTGCGCGCCCCAACTACATCTTAGTAGCGCAGCCAAATAGCGTTGAAGTTACGGGAAAATTAGTCCGGTAATTGAAGGTCGATTTCCTTCATGGACATGGACTTTTCTCCACAGCGCTCAGACAGGCTGTGACGCCACACAGCCTACTTTCAAGTCAGTCGCCCTCTCTGAGGAAGTTTCTCTGCAGATAAACGGGGAGGGTTCTGAATCTGACCACTCAGCTGCGTCTAGTGCCAAGGTTAGGAATGCGTCCACCCACGTAAGTCTTCGTGGTGTTGTGCTTAATTAAGTCCACGGACGTTAAATTTAATTCAGGAAAAAGTGAATGACATTTTGGGTGTTGTAATGGTGTGGAATTTGTTTAGTTTAGCTCAGCAGTTGTTTATATCAGAAGTAGTATTGCTCCGTGGAGGTGTTTTGTTAACTAGTGACATGGATCTTGGCCAAATGTGTGGTGAAGATGGGATTGCTTGGAACTGGCTAATGATAGTGACTAATAAATATTAGTGGTTCTCAAATTTAGGGAACTTTTGTTACAGTTTTGCTTAGTAAAATGTATCTTAGGAAAATACCTTGTGAGGATGGAGGTGGAAAACTGACTCAGGGTAGTGACCAATAGATGTCCAAGAAATTATGGAGTTGAAACTTCTGGTTCTGCTACTACGTGATATGTTAATTAGTAAAATGGATCTTAGGGAAATAGGTTGCGAGGGTGGGGGTGGATGTAACTGCCTGAGGACCGTAACCAGTAGCAGGCTTTGACATTTGGGTGTTGAACCTTATGATTCTGCTGCTAAAATCGATTTGAGTGAAATAGGCAGTAGGCATGGGAGGTGGTAGGAACCGGTTCAGGATCGTGCCTGATGGTGAGGTTTCGTATTGGCGATGTTGAAAATTCCAGGTCTGCTACCAGAGGGGTTGTAACTTGACTGCATCTTATCGTAGTTCAGCTGAAGCACGTATTGAAAATAATTCGGTTAAAGAGGCTGAGTGACCGCATTTTCAGTCACGTTCTTAGAGTCCTCTCTATTGTTGTTGCTATTACGTGTCCTGTAATTAATTACACTTCCTTTATCTATATTTAAGGAAATTTGTCCTTAAGCTGTATTTATTTGCAAGGGTTTTATCGGTACTGAAATATCACTCTAATGTTCATGTCTTTGCCGGTATTATGCTGTCTGCCATCCAGTTTTTCCTCTCTGCAGGATTAGGGACAAAGGGATGAAATGAAACCTAGGGACAGCTGACAGCAAGCCGAGAGACATGGCACTCAGCGGAGCGACAAGTCTTTTGTTTCTAGCCAGAATTCCGAGAAGAAAAACAGCCTTATTGATGCTGCATGTGTCGGAGTGTTTGGTTTAACTTATCAAATGCTCTGCTTCTGAAATTGGGTGTGAATGTCATTTTGTGTCCCACAGACGTAGACTTTTTTAAAATTCCGCTTATCAACAATAATAATGCAGCGACAGTTTGAAATTTTGTTATGGAATTATACATATTAATGCAATTTGCTGCAATGGTTCTAAAAATTTGTACGTGGACGTAAGTATAAAAAATAGGTTTCTGTGTTCATTAAATTTTGTTATGGTATGCAAAATAACAGGGGGCACACGGTGGCGCAGATGGTTGAGGCACTGGGCTACAAGCCGGAAGGTCGCGGGTTCTATTCACGATGGAGTCATAATCCTTCCTGCTGCATTATGGCCCTCGCGTCAAATCAGTGTCTAACAGAAATGAGTACCAGGAGTATTTCCTGGGGGGGGGGGTAAAGGCGGCCGGTGTGTAGGGCTAACAATCTTGCCACTTATGTGAGCCGACTGTCTTGAAATCTGAGAGCCTCAAGCTCCTTGAACCGTCAGGGCCTCTCCAGACTTGTACAGGTTTTGTTTTAAATTTAACCTTTACCTTTATGTGAAATAACTTATTAAATTATCGCAAGACTTTTGAATCTTTATTATTTGGAAGTTTTAAAATTGAATAAAGGTCAATATTTTTTTTTATTTAACGCAGTGCAATCTGGAGAATGTTTACCATATTTTCGGAAATATTTGCTGCATTAGTCGGTATATTCCACCCTGAAAACTGCACAGCTACGTCTTCCAAACCTTCAGACGTCTACTAACATACACGGTTTTCTATAAATTACCAGAAGTTCTCAGACCATCACATGATGTGTCCGTGTTTCGGTCAATGTGGTAATTCCTTGGCCTGGTGCGCAGTAACGGAATGGTGAGCTACCGGTGAAAATGAATGCAAAATTTATTTTGAAAATCGTATGCATGCGAACATATCTCATTACTTCATAATTTTTTCTGTATTAAATATTTACAGAGAGCTTTAACAACGTACACCATCTTTTCGCACTTCAACAACTCGAAAGTTTACCCACACTGGGTATCTAAGTGTTCTGCCAGGTTCTCGCGAAAAGGTTCGATATTTTCCGTAAACGTTAGCCGAAGATGTATGTAAGAAAGATGTGTTACTCTTTATAATGTTCGAAATGTGTTTTTAAATGTTTGCTGTTTAGACGGCTTTACAAAAAATATGAGCATTGCCAGTTGCCTTTTTAGGCGCGTTCCCAAAATTTCGAAGAGAATATTAGCACCGTCATGTCTGTCTGTCCTTCCGACTGTCTGTGTGACTCTGCGTCCGAATGAAACAAAAACGCGACATATTTTCGTGAAATCTGGTATCTGAGTATTTTTCGAAAATCGGTCCGAACAAGTTTCATTGAGATCTGACAAGAAAAACGGGTACTTTACATGAAGACCTGTGTAAATCTATGATATCAACGCCTAGTTCTTAGAATAAAATATGTTTTAGTTATTTAAAAGTTGTAGAGAAAATCAAAACACATTTTATTTTCAACAACCTTTTTTTTTCTCTGAAAATCTTTGCCCTTTGTGAGGTAATGGAGAAAAAATGTGTATATCTAGGCAGGCCACAGATGGCAATATAGTATGGCGTATGCGCATTGCACACTGGAAAACAAAGGCTACAGACACACACTCAGAATCTGTAGTACTCACTGCTTTTCCACGGCAACAATGTTTATGCGAACGCGCCTCAGTGTTACGTTTTACTTTACAATGCCTGTCTTGTTAGAGTAAATTCCGGTCTCCTTATGTTATAGGAGAACGTAGTGTATCTTTCCCCACATTTCACAATTAAAGCTCTTCCCTAGAATATTTACATCTGTCGTATTCAATCCGAGCATAAGATTTAAGAACTAAATGAATTCTTCCGTTAAATCTCGAATTGCAGAAGATTTAGAATACAAGAAAAATTGTTTTCTGGTCTTTAATCATCACAAGATTAAGACGTATGGTTGAGTGAAGATTTAGCTTTCCGCATTTTTAATCACTTTTGTAGATGGAAATGAGTGGTCAAGCGTTACCCCCTCCGGTGCCTTGTCCATGGGAAATAGCCATCGGCCCCCGTTAACAGGAGACTCTTCCGGGCGGTGTCGAGAAGGGAGAAATCTTTTGCCATGCTAGAGATCGGATCTCCAAACTCCCAGTCGTAGCCTGATGATTGTACTGACTAAACAATTAGACTTCTGTTGTAACCAAAAGTTATAAGCCGTGTTGTTCCTAATGCTGTCTAGGCTCTAACCCTATTTCACTGACCCGAATTTTTTAGGTTTATTGTGGTTTATGTCTCGTCTTTCAAAGCTAATTCTAGGACAAATTCATACCTACGACGTCCTTCTAACTCCATTATTCATTACGGCAATCTCCAAAGCTATATGAAATGTGCAGTCGGTGAATCATTGTTAAATATACGGATGAACTGATATATTTTTATAAAAAGCGTTTTGGGTAATGTAAACCCTCATATATTTTGTTTCTTCTTTTTTCCTTTATTCCAACCTATCTCCTTTTTCTTTCTTCTACAGTTTTTTTGCCTTTCTTCTGCTCCCCCTCTGTTGTTTCTTGTAATTCAGTTCTTTCACCGCGGAGCCAGACTGCGTGGTATGAAACTCGAATATCAACCTTGTTATGGAAGCTGATTATCTGGAGTCGATAGATCGCGAGATGTAATCGATGAAGTCCAACTTGTTGCTTATTGATCTTATCGAACGACCCGCAAAGTCGTTCAAGTGCCACGCACGGGTATTAGCTTTAAGCCGCTGCAAGTTTCAGGGGCGAAAAGTTGTACTGTAATCGGGTTACAGACCACAAGAACATAGCCTGCTCCCCCACCCAAGTCGATAGTTCATTTTTATGTGAACCTTGTTAGCGCGAGACTTTAAGGAGCTGCAGTTTCTCTTACGCAGGACTCAGAGCAAAATATTCGGCAATAGAAATATCTTTGTTGTTAATGTTTGAGTTTATGGTGTTTGAGGGCAGAGATTATGTGTTCCAACCCTTGATTAAAGAAGAATGATCTGTCTTTTTACGTTTAAATTTCTCCAGCGAGGCAGCTTTACCCTTCATTTGAATTTGGATTTGGTAAGCCGCTGCAAAAGAGAAGAAGGCTGAGGTAGAAATCAATCTTCAGAATTAAAAGAGGTGGAAGAGAATAAGGACCTAAAGTGTAGTACAAATCAAACCAATAGGGGAAGAACGTGAAGTTTTCCTTGTGTTAAACTGAGCAAAATCCCACGAAGGGACGGAGGTATATTTTAACTAGCTGGAGGAGAAAAATTTCACGTTCTGTGAAGGAGTCCGCATAGCACGTGGTTTAGGACTATGTGGGCGTCAGAGCAAATCTTTTTTCTTTCGAAAATGAAAGCTCCATTCCCCGGTCTTGAAGCCTGTAGCCTGAATCCTACACTAATTGAGCTATTCTGGCTTGGCATATACGAAGGAAAAATGTGAATTAGAAAGGCAAAATAAGGTAAAAAAGTTTAATTAAAATAAATGTAGTAGTACTAGAATGAAATAGAAAAAGACAATAGAGCTGAAAAATTAAAGAAAAGAAGAAAGAAAGGATAGAATAAACAAGAAGAGGGGAACATAATTGATAGAAGGGCAGCAGAATGAGATGACAGTAAGAATAAGAAAATATGTTGAATTCTGAGAAAGGGATATGCAAGGCCTATGGGATAAAATATAGAGATTGAAGAGTAAAATTAAGGTAAATGAAACAACGGATGAAAGTATGTAGATAAAAGTGTAGAGATAAAATGTTACGAGACAGGCAGAATGGGGACTTCGAGTGAGAGGCTATGGTTAATTCGTGTCTAATCCGTAATAATTTAGAAGATAATGTTACAAAATTAAGGAAGTTACATTTTACCCACAAAGTTTATATAATTCTCGCAACAAACATCTATTATTTCCCTAAATAGCATTAACTGGTTGCTTTCGTAATTTTGATTGTGATTATTCACTGTCAGATGGGAATTTTTAGGTACATTTCGGGCTTCAGAGTGTGACGGCACTTCATTCACAGTTTTTTATGTTATTCGACAACATACGTATAATCTCCATAGTTGATATGCCATAGTGCAATACCAAAGTTTCTTCCTTATGTTTAATTTCTATTATGTTCTTGTGATTTCATCTTACATTGTAGGTCCAGAATTTAATCTGCCGTGCCGTCGTGTGAGATCTGTGATTCAAGCCCCGCAGTGTTTTTTAAAAGAAATGATCTTTGAACGTTCGAGACAGTTCTGTGTAGCTGCCTCTTTGCTTAAATGTGTAGGGATTCCTTATCATTCCGTAAGGATGCATAAACGATAGTATCTCGCTGTATAATTTCTGAGAACTTCAGAAGTTCAGGCATCTAGACGCCAAATTTTCGGATCAAGCCTTGACCATTTCTAGAAAATGATGGGTTCTAAATCTTCTTCATCCGATGCTAAACAAAACTTCTGCGAATGACTACATAGTCTGAGCTGTGGGGATTTCACATTTGTAAAGATTTATATTTTGGTCTTCCGGGATATAACTCCGTGTGTATGTGTGAGCCGGCTTTTCTGAAAAACACTGTCTTCGTCTTGAAACGTAACGATGGAAATGAAGAAAGAAATATGTACCTTCGAAAACCAGCTAATCATATACGAGACCAAATGTCATCTGCGTAACCTGTAGGACCAGAGTACGATCTTTAACGCTGTGAAAATTTGAAATACAAACCGACAGTCTAAATGCTCCTGCACAATTAGTATTTGAATTTGTGAGAAGTTATTTCTAAAGCCGTTTTACAATATTCTGGGTTTTGAGGCAGGGTGTCCTTATATCGAGTAGGATGGGGCAAAGTTGAACTAGTCTATTGGTGTCGGGAAGCCACAAGCGCCGGCTTATTAACTGCAGCAGCAAAAGTTGGTTATACAACTAAACAGCGGCTGGCTGCACGCACAGTGAAATGGGGGATCGAAATTTAGGGTCAAAGGAATTAAAATTCCTTTTAGTACTTGAGGAGCAGACAGTGTTTCAAGTTTGGGGTGTATTATCGACTGATCTGGCATTTCCTTTTAACCAGATATACTGCCTGACTCTGTTCCCACCGCCTCGTTCCTAGAAATGTTTTAAACAATGCGAAGGTAATACTTGTATTTGTACCAACTTGAGGAGAGTAAAATACATATTTTACACCTTACATCACGTCTACATACAATATGAAATACGTATGTATGTTATCTGCGAAAAAGGAAGAACTTATAACATTTTTAAAATAATGGGTTCTTATCTCACATCACATCTCCATTTAAAAATAAATTGGGTAATGTTTAAGGAAAACAGTTCATAAACTATACACCCTGACTTGATTTTTATCTATATATTTTATTACCGACACATATCACGATAATAGTGGTACTGTTATATTAACCTGAAGTCTTAATCATGACATTTCAACGTTTATACTACGAAAAAAATGGTGTTACTTTTCTGCCAAACCTTAGTATAGTTATAACTTTCTAAACGGCTCACTAGACCCTAATCTGTTATGTGGCGACTTCTCATTGAATATAAGCCGAAATTACAATACGCTGAAGAGTAAGGTGCCAAGGTCGTTTCTACGTTACTCCTTATTTTTGAAATATTAAAATTACCCAAATTTATAGAAAAATATCTCTGAGAATTTGTATGAATACGTTTGTAATAACTGAAGCATGAGATTGCTACGATAGTGAATATGATGTCTACTGTCGTCTGGGTTGTCACTGTGACACATATACTTTTATACCCTGATGATGGAAACAGCACGTTCATAGCCACCCACCTAACTACACGATGTCACGTGGCTAGAAGATGGTAATCTTTATGTTATACTCTGCTCCGTCTCGTGAGCAGACCTTACGTTTGCGAGGTTTGAGATTATACAGCGGTGATGGTGAGCATTTAAGTCTTCAAGGATGTTAACGTTGTGTAGACTCTAAATTAGTTACCGAGGTTTTCGAGTAACTTAACGCCTCCATCTTCGGAGTCAAAAGTCTAGTCGACTTTGAGATAAAGGCACTGTGCTTTGCAGAAAAGTCGGAAATAACTGATAAGGCTTCATGGTGTAAAATACCAGAAGACTTGAATCTTGACTTTCTTTGTCTATTTTGTGATTTTACCGGGTTTTCAATAACCCAGGCCCTGTGGGGGGCGAATGTTAGGATGATTTATGATTGTTAAATTGGAATGCGTATGGAAGTCAGTGGTGATGTGCTAATTCAGTTAATGGCCGTAAATGTTTGCTGTGAGGGACGGAAGAAAGCTGGTCAAACCTTTAACTGCTTACCCAAGGAAGCGGAGGAGTTTAGATATAGACATCTCCTTGACAGAAGTCTAGGGCCCTGCAGCTATGCCAGAGAGCTGGTGTCTATTTCATTTTCATTTTTGTGTGTTACAATCGTCCGTTAGAGGGCTCAGATGGAAATGTCAAGTGTGAGTATATTGGCGGCTGTTGCTGTAGTAACTGACAGGGAAAGAGCCGAAAGATTGAAGGAAGAACAAACAACAACAAAAAATGAAAGCAACATAGAAGAGAAGAAGACACAGACGACGAACACTGTGTGAAGAAGAGTAAGAACAGCAAGCGGGAAGATAGTAAGAATAAAAACTTTCCTTCCAAAGTCATCTGAAGCCAGGAACTTTTAAAAGGAAACCTTACGGTTCTGTCTTATGTTTTAAAACTTCTTTCTCCCGAAGTATTCTAAAGTTTGCTTCTTGTACATGTCATGCAGTCGTGTCCATGACTAAGCGTGTTTGTGACGTTTTGCATTTTAAATTTCCGAGGCTGATAAACTGTTGTGTTAAAGCCAGTTCGCATCCGGGCGGTTCAAGCGGCTCATTTTATTTACAATAAAAATACTTTAACAATTCCAAGCACGAAATTGCTATATACACGCACGCCACGTGCTATGACTGTGCATTTTGCCCACACACTGTGTTATTTATGTTTAGCTCTTGGAATAAACAGAGATTATTTACGTGAACACCATTACCCGGTTAATGTTCCACTGGAGAAAGTATACTGTGCTGCCAAAAAAAAAAAAAAAAAAAAAAAAATATTTGTAGCAGTGCTCCATAATTGTCCTCGTCCTAACGAAACTGCTGTCATGAAGACAAGCTAGGGACGATTGGGAACCATCAGAGCATTTCTTTTTTTCGGATTTCGAGCACCACTAGGCTAAAATTTACCTTCACGTTGTTCTGGCCTGAGGCTGCAACCGATGGAAAATGGAAACCAGCAGGCTTGTCCGGACTGTCAAATACACTATGCCTATCTGTTTACCGAGGTTTTACATAATTTTCCTCAGTTGTGTAGTAAATACCAAGGTATAAGAATAGGAAGGAACACGTCCCGCCGCCTCCATTGACGGTGGCCTTAAAATCAACATAACCTTTCCACGTCGAAAGGTCTTCATCCT
>Ga0209628_10000916_pt1 | contig 18546 bp, 6 predicted proteins | sample TergutCu122P4_FD_187285 | JGI IMG/M metagenome (GOLD analysis project Ga0209628, IMG submission 187285) | Cubitermes ugandensis P4 segment gut microbial communities from Kakamega Forest, Kenya - Cu122 P4 (SPAdes) (version 2) | ecosystem: Host-associated > Arthropoda: Insects > Digestive system >...
GTTTTTAGCATGTGGGTGTAAGAAGCCGCTACCGTCAAGTCTTCTCCAAAGAACGGGTAACTTTCATTGTCGCAAATCGTAGCGCTAATCGGGGTATTGTAGGTTGGGTTTACGGTTACGGTTACCTCAAAAGGTTCTCCCTCGCAAACCGGATCTGTTCCTGCATAAGGGGTAACCAAATACACCACTTGTTGGGTAGCGCTGCTTGTGTTGGTAAGCGTCTGACTGATGTTGGTCTGAGCCACTGCTTGTCCTGATGCGCCGGTGATATTTGCATTTGGCGTTTCAATAATCCATGTGTAAGTGGTTCCGGAGGGAACAGTATTGCCGTTTCCGTTTGCGGGGGTAACCGTAAACGTTTTTTCGCTGCAAATGGTTGCGGAGTGCGGCAAAATGACCGGCATGGGATTAACTTTTACCGGTATTACGTTAGAAGTTACCGGATTTATAGTTACGCAGAGGGCGGTGGAGAGCATTTCGCAAGAAACGTTTGCTCCGTCCACGGGATTTGTATATACAAATGTATCTCCGCCACCTGCATCGGTGCCGTTAATGAGCCAGCGGAATGTGGGCAAACCTCCGTCTGAGTGTGTTGCTGTAAAGGTAATGGGAGTTCCCGTACAAACTGCTGCGGGTGCTGGGTTTGAAGTGATGGTTACAATGGGGGTTACCGGAGGCAAATAGGTTATGGTGATGGGGAGTTTTCCGAGACTCTCGCAAACATCATGCGAAGAAGCCGAAACATAGTATGTAGTTGTGCCTGTTATAGATGTTATTAATGTTGTAGGTAAAGCAATATAATTGCCGCCGGCTTCCATAGTCCAGAAGTAGAATTCCGTATGGTCGCCCGGATCCGGTGGATTAATAAATTCTACAAAACGGCGCAAATCGATGTCTAATCCTGATGTAACACAAACCACTGTGTCGCGGGTATTCAAATTGGCAAGGTCATAGTGGTCAATAATCTCTACATATTCCCAACTGCTTTTAACGCTGCCGCAACTGCTGGTTGCCGTTACTCTCACCGCGCCTATTGTTCCCGGAGTAAGTGTGGCAAATGACACATTAACCACTTCGGTTGCTGAGGTGGTTGGACCGCTCATGTTTACATATTCCCAGTGGTAAGTAACATCCGGTATGAAGGTAGCGCGAAACTGAAGTGTTGCAGAAGCGTTTGCCAAACAAACCTGCGAAGTGGGCGGATAGAGGTTTACGTAAGTAGGTGAGGTAGTGGGTACTACTCCTAATACTCTCCACGCGGACAGGTCACAGGCAGATTGTGCCCTTACTCTTACCTGTCCTTCCTGGGTTCCGGCGGTTACCGTAATTGAGTTAAGATTTACTCCCTGAACGGTGTTTTGTTGCACTCCGGGAGTGGGGGTTGTGATTACCCAACCTTCCGGTACTTCCCAAATATAGTTCACGTTGGGGCTTGTGCCGGTTATGGTATAAGTATTTCCGGTGGAGCCGCTGCAAGGGAATTGCGGACCTGAAATAGGATTGGGTTGCGCCACCGTTGCGGGCCAAACCGTCATCGTGGCGCGGGTAATTTGTGTGGTTCTTGTGCAGTAGGTATTGTTTGCCGTAACTGTAATAATCGGATTAACGGCGTTGTTAGGATTAGTGATGTTGGGCGTAGTGGTAAATGTGTTGTTAGGAAGCGTGAGTGTTCCGCTTGCGGGCGACCAGGTAACATTGCTGGTACCGCCGGAGTTGATACTCCACGTATAGGTTATTCCGGGTTGCATATTTTGCAGGTAGAAACTTGCCGGCGTTCCGCTACATACATGGGTTGGAGCAAGCACTTCGGGTACCGGTGGGGGCATAACGCCGTTGACCGTAACTTGAATAGGCGTATTTACCGGAGCACAAGCGCTTGCGTAATAAACCTCGTAAGTTGCCGATGTAGAACTACCTGCCTGTACTTGAGCAACCGTTGGAGAAGATATCACTATGGAGGGGAAAGCCGTATTTTGTGAAGTGGGGGTCCAGCCGGTGCCGGGTACTGATTGTGTCCAAACGTAGGAGGTTACACCGGTGTATGATGGTACGGATAAAGTAACCGGATCGCCAAGGCAAATTGTTGTATTTCCTATTATCCGGTTAGGAGCAGGTAGCGTTGTAGGGATAATTGTAATCGTTTGCAGTGCTGTTACCGGATTTTGGGCAGGAGCGCAAGCGGTGGAAAGACTGTTAGGTATGGTATATTGTATCGTATAAGTTCCGGCGAGGCTGGTTGATAAATCAATAACCCCTGTGGCAGGGTCTATATTCAATCCGGGACCGGAAGAATAGGTTCCGCCCTGAAATCTGTTTGTTCCTGTTAAATTAGGAAATAAATAGGGCCATGTAGCAGGTTGTGGTGTTGGGGTACCGCCTTCACAGAAAGGTTCTACTCTGGGATAAGAAAGAGAGGCGGTTGCCGGTCTTTCAACCGTCCAAAGAAAAGTACTCGAACAGGTAGTGCCATTAACAGTTACGGTGTATGTAAACCAATAATCTCCGTTCGCTACATATGTAGGGTGAGTAGGAACGTTTGAATTGGACCAATTTATATCAAGTACATTTCCCCCAATGTTCAAGACCAACGGATTGATATTACTTGTCCAGGTACCTCCCGGAGGTAGATTATCGCTTGTTTTTGCTACATAACGTTCCCTACCTGTTGTCCCTGAATTAGTTAAACACATGGGATTTTCAAAGAGTTTAGATTGTCCATTAATTGCCTGTAGCCCTGTAACTGTAAAATTACAAGTAAACGCCGGTTCGCAGGCGGTTATGAGTATCGGAATGGTTTTAGAATAGGAACACCCCGGCGAGGGTGGAGTGGAATTGCGGGTTATGGTACAAGTTACTAAATAGGTTCCGGGCGTGGTAGCCGAAGAGATAGTAAGTGTACCATCATTAGAATTGATTCCCATAGTACCGGTAGTGCCCGCTGCGGGGACAACGCTGAATGTTTTGGTATAACCTGTAAGCGTACCGGTGCCTGACCAATAGGTATTGGTGGCAGCATTATTATTATAATAACCAAACAAATCGTAAACAGTATGGTAAACATCAGGGTCTCCTACGCAAACCGACTTAAACCTGTCGCTTAAATAGGTAAAATGATCAATGCTTGCGCCCACTACAGTTATCGCAGTTGAAAAAGTAGCGGTAGTGGGGGTACATTGACCCTGATCCGGAGTAAAAGTGTAAGTAGTTCGTCCGAGATTTGCAGTTGAAATGAAGGATGGATTCCATGTTCCTACCACGCCATTAGAGGAAGTGGGTAAATCAAACGAGCCGGAGGCATAACAATAGGTAGTGGTAATGCCCGGAAATGTTGCGGCGGTTACGGGCAATATCGTTATAGATAACACGAAATTGGGACCCGGACAGGCGCCCCCTTGCGTGAAAGTGCGGGTATAAGTTCCTGCTGCGGTAGGCAGAGGAGCATCCCAGGTTCCCGTAATGCCATTGGAAGAAGTAGTAGGCAACGAAGTTATGGGTGGGCTTCCCTGGCAGTAAATTAACGGATTCGCAAAGTTGAATGTAGCAGCGGTGGAGATAGAATTAGCATTTACTACCACAATATTACTGTAATAGGTTGAGCCGTCAATAGTTACGCCTCTACGATAGTAGGTGGCAGGCGCGGATGGAGTTACAGTAATGGGACCCACAGAGGTGGCTCCGGAAATGTTAGTCCACGGTCCGCTCGCACTTGACGCAGATTGCCATTGATAAGCAGGAGAGGTGTCGCCGCCGGTGGCAGAAGTAACCGATACCAAAGTGGCCGTATTGCCCGAACAAACACTGCTTTGAGATGCCGTAATCGTGCCGGGGTCAATGGGGTTTACCACAATATACGGACCAAATCCCTGACAATCGTTAGAACTTGAAGTAGGATTGCCGCTGTTCATTACATTCGTTCCGTATTCAATATACCAATGTATGTAATAGGTTCCGGCAGACAATCCCACTAACGAGGCGTTGGTAGTCATGGTTCCGCCGTTAATAAGCGGAGCGTTAAGTTTAGTCCATTGATTGAGCGGCTTTGCGGCTAAAGCAGTTGCAAAACTGTTATGGGTGGAAATGGTGTAGTATGCAATTACTCTTGAGTGGTCGTAAGGAGGAGGAACCGGTTCGTTAATTGTTAAATTCAAAGGGATTGAACCTTCGGAAGGTCCCACGAGGGTAGTAACATTGAATGAGGCTTTTCCGGGCTCGGTGGATACACAATAGTTTGCCACACTTGCAGAACAGTCTATTACTCTCTGTCTTACCATCTTACGGATATAAATCGGCAAAGGAGCCGTACCCGACCATGGTCCTTCTATTAACATCACATCATCATATTCGCCAATGGGCTTTCCTGTATTTAGAGTTACTCTTACGTAAATAGTGGTGTTTGGAGGAAGGTTATAAGGATTTGACAGAACCGTACTCTTGTTTGCGGCAAATACCGTCAGCGAGTTGAGCGAAGTTCCGTCCTGCATGGTGAATTTAAGGTTGTTTACTGTTGCAGTTGTAGAAGGGTTGGTAACTTTCAGGTAGAATGCTTTTGCTTCTGCTTCACTTTGCTGATAATTCACACACAGGGCTTGTCCCCATTCCTCTTCCAAATTTACAGGGGGCGCCAAACAGGGCAAAATAATTTCTTGACCGTTCATGTTGGTTTGTGTTTTGGGCAGGTATGGATTTCCTATCCCGCAACCTTGCGGGGCAGCCTGCGTGCTGGAAGCGGTAGTGAAGAAGGTAACCGGTTCTTGAAACAATCCGTTTATAAATAAGTTTCCTACAGAGTTTGTATTTCCAACTTTAACCTTGGTTAAATCGAAACTGGGGTATATTTGTGAAATAATAGGCTGTAGCCCTGCTATTTGCGAAAGATCTAAATAGATGGGGGCATAAGGTTCTCTATCTTGTGTGCGGATGTTAAATCTGGGTTTTGCGGGGTCGTTCACGTAGGAGAGGAAGTTTGAACCGGCAAGCGCCAACTCAGGAATAGGAGGTCCTGTTTCCGACACTCTTCCAAAAGAGGTGATTTGGCAGGGCGGCAGCGCAATAATAGAACTGTTTGCCGTATAGCAATTTGGGAGAACACCGGAGCCGCTGGGACAACCGCTGCCGATACCGGCAGAGTGTCGTTTACAGTCGGCAACAATAATTCCGTCTGTAATCACAATAAATCCGTCGTACCAGGTGTACCAGCCACCACCGATACCGGCGCCGTGTCCACCTATTGCCGTAACTGTTCCGCTGGAAATAATGATGTTACCTCCTGCAGTATTCAGGTGGGTGGGACAACTTGCTCCGGTTCTGGAAAATATTTGAGAGGCAAAGCCTTGGCCGCCCGAACCCGGAGAGGTATAGTTTGGAGCGCCAATAGCAGCAGCGCCTCCGGAAGAGCCATCGGCGGGCGCAGAGCATTCTGCCCATAATTTGCCGCTGGTGTGGTCTATCGGGTTTTTTGCATTGATAGTAATTTGCGCACCCTGATTTACTTGTATGCCGCAATAAGAATCGGAAGCAAATTCAAGACGATTCTCACCATCTAAAACAATATTCACTTTGGTAATAGGATTCAGGTTGCTTCTGTTATTCTCGCCCTCAACAGTAATACAGGATACTCCACTCCTACCGTTTGCGGTAATAGTACCGCCATTTCTCCATGAATTTGGCGTTGTTTTTATATGAAGGTCTTTCAACGTAACCGTACCTTGATATCCCGATTGAATAGTAACTACATTTGACGGAGCATGAACAGCCGGAACAGCCGCTGTTCCCGGATTGGTCATAACCGAATTGGAAGTAAAAATCTTATTTCCGGTAAATACCTGTTGCATCTGATTGGGCATTACCCAATCGTTACCATTGGCAAATGTGTTTTTGTTGGTATGCCCGAGATAAATGGTAAGGGGTCCTTTTGTTTGCTCTAAGTAAGTATATTCAAATGCTATTGATGTGATATACCCGGTAGCGCCGATTTCTGCTTGTGTATAGATTTGTTGCACGTAGGAATAGCGATAGAATGTATTTATAGGAATTTGATAGTTCCCTGTTGTACCCGAGCCGACTTGTCGGTTTGCGCAACCGGTTCCGTTAGAATTGGCACAAACACTGAAAGTAGTATTTGCTCTTGAAGCGGTTACGGTTCCTGCAGTGGGGTTAGCCGGATTTATCAACGTGCCGTCCGTGAAATAATGTAGTGTTCTGTTACTGCCGGCAGAAGAGGTGTTAAAAGTATTACTGGAATTAAGATAGCTACCCGTATTATTAAGGATACCCACCACAAGATTGCCACCGGTATATTGAAACGGCGTATCAAAAGTAATGGTTACCCAGGCAGGATTGTACGAATAAGTAGGGGGAGTGGCAGGAATGGGTGGACTGCCATTACCGATTGAGGTCCCGGTAATAATATAATGATTCGTTGAATTGCCCGGGATGGTTAAATTACCCGTGCTGATATCGTGGGTAATTACCGTTTGTCCCAACAAAACTGTTGAAACATAGAGACACAAAAACAAAGCGGAAAAACTCCGCATAAATAACCTTTTCATGTTATTAAAATTTTAAAAAAAACAATTAATTCCGATTATAAGTTAACAAAATCTTTCCGGTCTGGTCATCCTCCCATTGCAGAGTAAGTTTGTTATTTTCAGTTATTTTCCACTCTGCACAAAATAGAAAGCAGAGGTAAGTGCTTTTAACGGCATCTTTATAATCTAACGTAGTGCGGTTTCCTTTGTACCCAAAAGTAACCTTGTCTTGCTGTACTTCAATTTCATCCGGAATATCATAACTGAGTTTGTCAGCACCAAATGGAATTGGCGTATCTTTTTCGATAATGGACACACTCCCCAACACCCATTTTCCTTGTGGAATTTTTTGTTCATTTATTTCTTGGGAAAAAAGGGTAAGAGGGATCAAAAATATGGTAACCAAAATCCATACAACAAGGTTATTGAAGTGTGGATTATTGTTCTTAAATACAAAATAATTTTTTTTCATAATAATTAATGTTTTGGTTATGGATTCAGCATTAAATTTTTGTAGTTGTAGAGTTAGAATTATTGATTACAATTCGACCGGCAAATTAATACTTTTTTTGTAATAGTGGGAAAAATATGTAAAAAATATCTCTTTTTTTGTAATGCAAAATGTTAAAATGCTCTTTTTTTGAAAAAAACATTCAGTTATGGGGTAAAAAAAGGGCTACCTTTATTCAGCAGCCCCTTTCAAAATTGGAATTTGTTTTTCTGAAAAATCAAATTATTATCACTTTTTAATGAAGTAACGCATAGGTCCAAACAAACCAATTTTGGTATTATTTGCAATAAAAAATTCATCCTCATCATCCACAAGTCCATCCATGTTTAGATCGGCAGGGGTATATTCACTATGTATATGATTTCTAACCTGAACAAGAGAAAAAGTAGCGTCCACTGCATCCAGAATTTGGTTATAGTTAAAATCTCCTGCCCACATACAATATTTTCCGCACGTCTCCGTCTCCGGTGGGTCGAGAGTCATGGATGCGTGAAGCGCTTGCGTTGGGGCAGTTGAAAAATCATAAACAATACTTCCTTTTCCGGGAAAAAGCAGGCTACTTACTACCCCCAAATGACTTCTGTGTTTCACCACTACACGAATTTCCGAATCATCAACAAAGTGGAATTTTGGCTTGTTTCCGTTAATATCCACTACCTTACCATTGGTTTGCAACAGCAGCGCACGGGACTCAAACAGTTGATAATAAGTAATGGGTGGAATACCCGGAGTAAAATCACCCCATATTTCAACCAGTATCCAGTCCACCACCTTCCCTGCAGGACCATCCATATCAAATATTTCAGAATATGTGGTAACCACTCCGTTAGGTTTATACGGGTCATCTATCGGCAACAATGCCTTGTTCAAAGTTCCTATACAATTTTTTTGCAAGCAATTAGACATCAAGCCGGAAGGCTGCATCACTCCTTGTAAAAAAACCGTCAAATCTAAAGTTATATCACATTCTGCTTCCGGGCAATCCACCACTGCCAAAGTATAGGCATAATAACTGTTGGGTGTAATTTCGGATAAAGTAGAAACAGAACCATTTGCCGTAATTTCAGAGGGCGCATTAAAAATGGGGGATACGGCATCTACCGCCGAAGCAATCTTTACCCACTTTGTGCCGTCCCAACCGGCAATACCGATATGGGTTAAACTGTTTGCAAATGAAGAAATGTCTGCACTCCACGACAACGTAATCACGGCTGCTGTGGTTCCTAAAATAAACCATGTTTCATCGCTAACATCATTAATATCAGTATTATAAGAATTTTTATCGAATTGAGCCGTGTTGTGATAGGCCACATCGGTAGGGGCTGCGTCTGCCGCTTTACTCACTGCTGCAGGACGATAGATCCCCTGCCCTACCGGAAAAACAAAAGCACCCGTTTTGTGAGACCTCACATACCCGTTCACAAAGGAACCGTTGTCGGATCTCCAATTCGTACTGTCGGCAAACGACAACATCCCGTGCTTGTCAATCGCCGGTTCGCGCACGGTAGTAATATTGCCGTTAAGTTTCACGGTATCGTGCATGGAAATGTAGATTAATCCGGCAGTGTCAATATACATCTTTCCGGCAAAATAATGTTTGTTTTGTGCCTGAAGAGAATATATGCCAAACAATAAAACTACAATCAAAAACAATAATTTTGCTACTAAGGGGGCTTTTATTAAATAAGGGTTTAAGGTATTCATATTCATATTCATATTAAATTTTTCATTTTTGTACATTTTTTCAAAATTACGCCTTTCTCATCTACAACAAAAATCATCGGCGTTCCTACAATGCCGAAATTTTTGAAGTTCATTCCTGCTGTTCCTTTGAAATCGCAAAGCCGGTCGGCTGTAGCCCACGGAAAAGTGACGGCATAATGTTTATAATTGTTTTCCCGTGTGTCTGAGGCTATACTGATGATGCGGTATCCTTTGCTCACAAATTCTTCATAATGTTCAATCAAGTCATCTATTTCGTCTCGGCAGTGGTCGCAGTCGCTACTAAAAAAGATGAGGATAGCGGGTTGCGTTATCGGGTTTGTTAATCCGATAATATCCGGAATTTGAGCGCCTTTGTTAAGGCTTAGTGCACCCAACATCCGTTGTACTTTGGTATCCGAAACAGGTAGCGTGGGGTATCTCATAATAAACTGCGTGAGGAGTATCTCCTGTGCTTTCGGGCGGTTGGTTCGCTCGCAAACGGTTAGTGCAGATGAGAGAAATGCCGTAAGCACAGGTTCTTCCAAACGTTGCATGGTGGTAAGAATAGAATTGGCATAAGCCTCTTGCACCGAATCGCTGTTGCTGCCATAAAATAACCCCGGATAAAACTCGTGTACATCGCTCCAAAGCGTGCCTGCATGATAAAGCGCAGGAATATCCGTTTTATACTGCATTTCCTCTATCACTCTTTGTATCTGTTCGTTATCCAAAGTTTGCACGGCATTGTAGAGTCTTTGCATATAACTTATCAACTCGAAAAAACGCGCCGCGTATAATGAAGAGTTTTTTACCGCATCCTCCAACTGCTTAAAATCCTGTTCATTTACTTCTAACATTTGGTCGTACAAATCTTCAAACCTGTTCGTTTCGAGACCATGAGAGCGTAAGACCGGAAGACCGGAAGATTTTTCTGCCCCCTCTTTCAGCCACTCCTGTCGTTCCAGCAAATATGCTTTTTGTTGAAAGATTTCATGCAAGAACTCATTTTCAGCCGATTCCGGGAATTTGAGCATTCCGGTGTGAAACTGCTCTTCCGGGCAGGTAATTTTCAAACTCTTTTCAGCCATAATAAACTCCCCTCCTCCTTTTTCGTGAATATAAAGGTATGCAAATCCCCGGTAATCTTCTTGCGGCAAAACTACGGTTGCTTTTCCTTTTACATCAAGCACCACACTCAAAGAATCCACCTTGTTTCCCGAAAAAGTATATAACCAAACCTCATTTCCGCTCAATTTCGGAAAATCAAGCGTTATTTGTGCGTGCAACGCAGAAGTGCAGAAAAGCAGAAGAGCAAAAAGGATATACCTTAAACCCTTATTTTCAAAAGCACCCTTAGTAGCAGAAGAGCAGAAAAGCAGAAAGGTGATAAATAGTTTCGGTTTCATAATTCAAAGTTCAAAGTTCAATAATTCTTACGGTCTTACGGTCTTACGCTCTTACGGTCTTCCTCATTCCGCCACACACCTGACAGAAAAGCCATAAGACCTGATGAGGATCTCGCCGGGGCTCACATTGGCATTTGTAATATACAGGGCATATCCATAGATAGTACTATTGGTACTGCTCCAGTACATACCAAACGTGCCCCCCGCAAGAGGTTCACCATCAACAAAGTAACGGTTTCCGGCGGCGGGAAGGAATAGTGTCGGAATGGTACTGTTTGCCGGTCTGATTAAATAACCGGTTGTTCCGTTCGTATTCCATGTCCAAACGTTTGCTGTGGCTGTGTTGGGTGCTGCTTTTGTGGTACCTCCTCTGAAAATACTGCCCCATTCTGCCTGTGTGGGAACGCGCCAGCCGGGGGGACAGGGGTCGTTAACGGTTTTCACGGCACCCCAAAGGGTATTAATTTGGGGGTCTCGCCAATCCCAGGGAGTTTTGTTGTTACTATAAACAAAACGTCCTTCATTTACTCCAATTATCTGTCCTGTAACAGGGTCGAGATGAGAGCCGGACAAGGGTCCCATAAGTTTGGGGCTGTTTCGTTTTTCATATCCCGTTGCCTGACGTCCCCATTGATAGAGGTCGCCGTAATTATTTCCGGGAATATTGTGCGCCGCTTGTTGTGCAGGGCTCATAGAGCGAACAATCTGTTCGGCACCCAAATTGAAACACATAAAGGTAATATATCCGCCTCCCTGTTTTGCTACCGTGCATCCGCAAGAGCAATCCTGTATAAAAACATCCAGCGTTACCTGTTTTTCTGCGCCGGTGTTGTCCTTGTATTTGGCAATAATAACCACTTTTTTAGCCGTTAGTTTGGTAGTCTGTTCGGCTTTCGTTTTCACGGAGGGGTCAAAAACAACGGTTAAAATAGCCCCACCCGTACCGGATTGACTGTAACTTGCCACCAGATTGTCGGGGTCTGTTAACTCAAAAGTTAAATCGGAAAAAGTGGCTGAGTTTATGAAATTGTAGTTAAAAGTATAACCGCCGGCAAAGTCGTCAATACGCGCTGCTTTGGGCATACAATCGTTACCGGAGGGCCAATCGGTTACCCAAACATCATAACAGGTTTTTCCGTTAATGCGGTATTTTCCGCTTATATCAAGAGGGAAATCTTTCGTAACTTTTACGTTCACTATCGTACTTTTTACCACATCCATCGTAGTACATAAATTATCCGCAGAAGCATAAACCAAATAAGTACCGGCAGCATTTGGAGTAATATAATTAAATATATTGGAAGGTCCAACTTGTTGTTGGGTATAGTTTCCTCCGCCATTGGCACTTACATACCATCCGTAGTTCAGTGCCGCTCCGGCCGGTGAAGTGGCGCATTGAAACTGAGTTACTGCGTCTCCTCCGGTTTTAGGATTTCCAAATTCATCAAGTTTTTTTGTAACGGTTGTGTTTGGCGTAATACTCACTTGGGTAACAGGCGCACAACCGGGTTGAACCGTAATCTGTTGAGCCAAAAAAGAGGTACCGCAGGGATTGGTAACTTCTACTTTTATAGTAACCGTTCCCACAGATAAATAATTTACAGATACAGTATTCCCGGGGGGAATGGGGGTTACGGTAGCCACGCTCGGATTATCGCTCGTCCACACGTAACTGTCCGGAACGGGAGAAGCATACACGGTGTAACTTTCCACCGAGCCCACTGTTATGGGCGTAACGGGAGGTACCTGCCAGTTCAACGTGGAAAAATAGGCACTCTGAATCACTTTTATAGGAGTTGATAGAATTGACCAACAACCATTTCCATCTTTGTAGCGAACCGTATAATTTCCGGGAATCAATGCATAATAAGAGGAAGTTATTTCTCCCAATATGCTTACTCCATCTCTAAACCATTGATATTCAACGCCTGTTGAGTTTGATGCCAAGAGAATTGCCGGAGAGGAACCGCAGATAGGAGCACTGCTTGCCCCACTGTTAATGGTAGTTGCCGGCGGTGCAGTAAAGGAAACCGAAATGGGTGAAGAAACGGCTGTGCTGGGGCAACCGCCCGAACTGTTAGAAACCTGTACGGAAAGTATCATGTTTTCCGTAGTGGGTGCTACGGAATAAATAACTGGGTCTTCCCCATAATAAATACGAACCCCGTTATCAAACCACTCATATTTGGTACCTACCGGATAAACCATGGCGTTGGTAACTTCCAGTTCCAGAGTCCCGTTTTTACAAACTACAGGGGAGCCGGTTAAAGGAGTTCCGTTTACCGTAGCCACAGGAAGAGGAAGTGCATTGCCACCGGTGGTATGGTCGGTTAAAACAACGATATTGCTCATTTTTGAGCCACAAGTCCCCTCCTGTTGCGTTACAAACCACTCTCCTGCGGCAGTCGCACCACCTACGGTAAGCGTGTTTTGGGTAGTTGTTATATAATATGTTCCGTTTTGAAACCAATAGAAAGAGGAAGCGGTACCATTTACGGCTGTTAAAATCACATTGCCGCCATTGCAAAGGATGCCGTTGTTTGTAGCCTGCAACGTGGGGGCGCCGGGGCTGGTACCCGGAGTTTGAGTAATCACAAGTGTTTGCGCCAGTGCCGGCGGCTCATTACAACCATATTTGCCGGCATAAACTTTATAAGTACCGGCACGGGTAATTTGGTAATAGTTTCCGGTATGTACAATAATGCCATTGATAGTCCATAAGTAATCCATACCTTCCTGAGGGGTTGTGATCCAGGCTATTACTGCGCCATTGGTGCCGCAAAGTTCCGTTGAGGTTTTGCCTATTCCAAAAGCGTGAGTGCTGGGCGGACAAACTGCACCTTCCTGCGTAAAGACAAAATCCTTATATTCAGTGGTACAGTTGTTTACAACGCGCACAATGGCAAAACGGGGGTGGCTGCTGTTGTTTTCGCTAAATAAAATGGAAAAAGCGGAGGTAAGTTCATCCACTTCCAAAATGGCGTAGTTGGCGCCGGCTACCAGATAGACCTGATAGGGCGGTCCGCCCGGAATCATACAATCGGGTTCATCTTTTGGCGTATAAATACACGGTGGAGATTCTATTCCGTCTGCAGGAATCAAAGCCGCAGGGTCGTAGGTACACGGATCGCCGTGGAGGGTAATGTTGGCCACCCCCACGCACAACGATACCCATTTTCTGCTGTTCCAATACTCCACACAATTTATGTCGGTGTTATAGATCATCAATCCATAACTTTCGGCGGCAGAGAAACCGGTTATGAGGTTTCGTTCTGCGGTTGAGAGCAGCGGCAAAAGCAAGCCGCCGTAGGCATCTGTTTTGTATTGCGCCACCAGCTCTAATACCGAATACGATTTAGGAGGAACATCCGCTCCAATCGTTACTTGTGCATTCAACTTTGCAACGCTTAGCAACAGCGAAAACACAATAAAAATCTTTAGACAATCATTTTTCTTCATCTTGTTTTTTTTGGTTAATAAATAATTTGACATAATTCAGATATAAATAAAGGTGCAAAGGTTTCAAAAAAAAGCATATCGGCGTTTACACAAACCGCCCTAAGTATTGCAAAAAGTTGCCAAAACTTCGATTTTTGAAACTTCCAAAAAAATATGAGGGTTTTTTGGTCGCTAATGGAAAATAAAAAAATTATTTATTCTCGAATAAAATTGCAGCCCGCTCTCTGTTAATTCTTCTCAAATTTCCGGGGGTATTGCCAAAATATTTTTTACAAAAATTACTGAAATGTGCCGGAGAAGAAAAATCAAATTCGTAGGCTATTTCTGAAAAAGTTTTTTTGGTACTGTTGATTTCGTGATAAATTTTTCTCGATTTTTGTTCCAACAACCATACGTATGGAGAAGTATTGAAAACTTTTTTAAATCGTTTTTCAAACCCTGAAGTGCTGTAATTGACTCTTTTTGCCAGTTCTTTAATATTTTTTATGTGGTCAATATTTTCGTAAACTTTGTTGGAAAAAATAAGGTCGTTGCAAAAAATCGGGCTAAAAAATGTTGAAACTTCTCTTTTGTCATAATATACCCGTATCAAATAAAGCAGTTCCCGTATCTTTATTTCAAAGAAAAAACTACACCTTAATCCATCTTCAATAAAGCCTTTCAGCGTATTGGAAAAATCGGTAACCCGTTGGTTCGGTTTTAGCCATCCGATATTGTTTTCTTCCTTAAATTCCTCATACTCTTCAATAAACAGTTCAAAAGGCAAGTGTGTGCAAAAAGATATATTTACCGTTAGTTTAATTTTCAGGATAGTAGTTTCCTCCAATGCCTTAATCACACAAGGGGTATGCAAGGGAATTAACACCAGTTCCTCTTTGTTTACACACTGATTCAGCGCATTTTTATACGAAAGATTAAGTGAACCTTCAAAAACAAAACAGATCACGGTATGTTCGGAGCGAATCGTAAGTTCTTCATCTTTTTGTAATGAAATGATGTCCAATATAGCATCATCTTTGCTGTATTGATAACACTGCAAGTGTTCGTCTGCATGGTAGAGTTTCATATATTTGCTACGTTTGTGTATGGCGTGGCAAAGATATAAAAATTACTTTTTAATAAAGTAACGAAGCGGTCCGTATAAACCAATCTTGGTATTATGTTTAATAAATAATTCATCATCTCCATCCACGAGTCCATCCATATTTACATCGCCGGCATTGTATTCATTGTGGTTTTCCTCTCTTATTTGAATAAGAAGAAAGGTTGCATCCACGGCATCCAAAATGTTATTGTTGTTATATTCCCCTGCCCACATGGAATATTTTCCATACGCATTCACTTGCGGAAGTTGTAATGTCATAAGTGCGCTAATGGCTTGCGTTGTGGCTGTTGAAAAATTATAAATAATATCTTTTGTTCCGGAAAAAAGTTTACTGCTTATTACTGCCAAATGATTTCTGTGTTTTACCACCACACGAATATCTGTTCCATACACAAAATCAAATTTCGGTTTATTTCCTGCAATATCCACCACTTTACCATCGGGTTGCAACAACAACGCGCGGGACTCAAATAGTTGATAGTATGTAATCGGATAAATGCCCGGAGTAAAATCACCCCATATTTCCACCAAAATCCAATCCGTAACCAGACCTGCCGGTCCATTAAAATTCAGTATTTCCGGATAAGTAGTAACCACTCCATTCGGTTTGTAGGGGTCATCTTCCGGCAATTTTGCATTGGGCAAAGGTGAATAGGTTTTGTCTTGCAGATAGTTGGACATTAACCCTGAGGGCTGGGTAACCCCCTGTAAATAAACGGTTAAGTCTAAAGTAAACTTACATTTGTCAATCATTTCATCTGTTCTTTCCACTCTAACGCGGGTTAATGTGAAAACACATCCTGCATCGTCCATTACCTCAATGGTGTAAAGACCGGCCATAGCGTTGAAAGTGGTGTCCGTGCCGGAAAGTTCTATCCAGTTGTCTTTACCGTCAATGCGGTAACTGAACGGCGCCACTCCCGGAGTAATCTCAATCTTTATTTTTCCGGGCTGCATGATGCTGTCGCAAGACAAACTTTCCGGAGTAGTAGTAGCGGTGAATTCAATGTCGCTGACAAAATTTCCGATAACAAAAGTGCTGTCAATTTCGCCGCAGCCGTCGAATATGCGCAACCGGTGTTCGCCTGCGCCCAATTCCATCAGATAAACTTTCGCAGGAAGGTGCGTGGTGATATCAACTACCGGACCATTATTCAATTGATAATAAACTGAGCCATCAAAGTGGGTTACATAGAAAGAAGCCTCGCCATCGGCAGCGAGACAGTTGGTTACGTTGAACTTGTCAATTTCGGATATGGCTAACGTAGAAGCACTTGAGTTGATGCGAACATTGATGCCGGCATAACAACCGTTGGCATCGTGTATCTCAATCAAATAATTTCCGGGAAGCAGATCTGTTTCTGTTATAACCGGAATATCCGGAAGTGCAGCAAAGTAGGGATAATCTCCAATACCATTTACTTTATACGTTCCTGCTCCGCTTCCATGGAGCACGTTCAGCGTAAATGCGCCGCCGCCGCCGTCATCCGTATCAAAACAAACCGTTGCGTCTGTAATCTCTTCTACTTCAAGAGTCAGTTCTCCGGGGGTATTGGCAAGTATGATCTCTCCGCTCAATAGTTCGGGGCAATTAAATTCGGCATCTTGAATGCCAATAAAGTAACTTCCGGCAACTAAATTGTCGATAATACCGTTTGGGGCAAGCGTTTCCCATGCACCACCGTTGAGATTGTAGTTATAATTTCCGCTACCTCCGGAAACGTATATCTGAATGCTGCCTAAAGTGTTGTTTGTACAGGAAGGATGATTTACGGGGTAAGCAGAAGTAATCACAAAGCGGTCGTTCACTTTAATATTTACCGGTACGATTTCTCCAAAACAACCGGCAAATTCAGGTTGTACAAAGTAGGTATAATTTCCCGGGGCAAGTTTACCCGCTATCTTGGGAGAGATGAGTTTCATTTCGGAGTCAAAATAATGAATAGATGCGCCGGGGGTTTGAGACAGTATGGAAGATTCCAAGTCCACCTCATCGTCAAAACAGGCTAAGTAACTTCTCATGGTAACGGTGGGTAAGGGTTTTACGGTTAGATACAGCGTATCGGTTGTTTTACCACAAATCTCCTGGGCAGTAATCACAATTTCGATTATTTTTCCGATATCGGCCGGAGCGGGAATATAACGGATGGTAAACACACTGTCGGTGGGCGACATTTCTGAGAAATGGGATGGCGTTCCGGCACCATTGGTTGTGTTAACGGAAACGTTTTTAACCAATGCGCCACCAAAAATATTTCCGGTAAGAGCATATTCTTCTTTTGCACAAACGGCATCATTATTTTTTGACAAAGTGATAAAAGGGGACGAAGTGCAAAAATCAAACTCCCACCGTCCCTGGGCATCACATTCGGCTTGGAACGGATACTTTCCCGTACCTTTGTCATTAAAACTTATCCATATTGAAGCCATACCGGCACTGTTGGAGATCTGACTTATATCTTTAAGTACAAGCCTGAAGCAAAATGTGCTATCTTTCATTATAGTTTGGTTAATAGTTACGGTATGTATCAGGTTGGGTACAATCGTGTCGTTTTTGTAATAGGCAATGTAAAACGGTTTTTGCAGTGCTACTTCGCCGATATTTTTGATACAACCCTCAAAAACGAGGGAGTCTCCTGCATAAGTCATGGATGGGTCAGGTTTTTCCCAAACCAGGTTGGCAAACAGTGCATAGTTGTTTCCTTCTTGGTTTATTCTTGTTTGCTGTTGTAAAAAGTTATTGAACGGTTGTTTGCCATTGGGGAATATTTTTGCCGTATTCATTTGAAATTGCGGCACGGTCAGGTCTTCGTTGATATTAATAACATTGTAAGGCACCTGATTCCATACTTTTCGGGCGGGTGCCCAGTTATATTCGTTACCGGACTTGTAAACGCGCAATGTACCATAGTGTGCACTTCCTGCTCCGCTGGGAGCATCTCCTGATACCACAATTTCGGCGGCGCCATCGTTATTAATATCTGCGATAACCGGCATTTCCCAACCGGTTCCGGAAGTTGCCGAGTACATTTTCAGGGTTTGAAATGTTCCCTCTACCCCGGGTGCCCCCGGAACTGCCTGAATAATACGCAAATCCCTTTCATCACGATATACCAAATTGGCTTTTCCGGATTGGTTAAAGTCGAAAAGGGTGATGCCGGTACAACCGGAAGAACCATCAAAAAATATGGTTCGGTAAACTCTGTCAAGAACCGTGCTTCCTTTTCTCCAGCGATACCCGTTTACATAATTTTTGTCGCCATCATTGTGTGTTGTTGTACAGAGGATTTCCAACTCTCCATCTCCATCCACATCCCCAATAAAGGGGAACCCTAAACCGGGTGGAGAAGGATTATTTCTTAAAGTTTCAAGTGCAGATCTGGCAAGTACCTGTTTTGTCCGCGGATCCCAAATAGCTAATCCATAAGAGCCTCCCGAAATTCTTGAAGCCACCAATACTTCTAATTGTTCATCGCCGTTAAAATCTGCCAGTACGGTATAGCCATCTTTAATTGTATTGGCTCCGCCAAATGAAATAGTACCGATGTCGGTAAGTAAAGGCATGCTATTTCCTGAGGAACCGGCACGATTGGTGATATTTACTTTATAAATTTGTGTTCCGGCAACATATTCCAATTTTCCATCTCCATCAATATCCCCTACGGCAGGCATGGACAATCTTGCGGATCCAACACCGGGACCCACAGTGTAATCACCCTTATTGCCTCCGGGAGGACCTTGTGTGAGTAGTATTCCATCTACAGAGTTAAATATACTGTTTCCGCAACAAATTTCGGGCGTTCCGCAATTATCGAAATCTGCACAAAAGATAAC
>Ga0209628_10000917_pt1 | contig 18520 bp, 17 predicted proteins | sample TergutCu122P4_FD_187285 | JGI IMG/M metagenome (GOLD analysis project Ga0209628, IMG submission 187285) | Cubitermes ugandensis P4 segment gut microbial communities from Kakamega Forest, Kenya - Cu122 P4 (SPAdes) (version 2) | ecosystem: Host-associated > Arthropoda: Insects > Digestive system...
CGCTTGTCCTCGGGCGCCACCAGCCACACGCCGCTTTCGGACAGCAGCCGCCCGATGATGGGCTGCTTGGGCCGCTCGACAATCTCCAGCACCCGCCCCTCGGGCCGCCCGCGCCGGTCGTACCGCGCAATGCGCACCTTCACCCGGTCGCGATGCAACACCGCGCGCATCTCGCCGGGAGGCAAATAAATGTCGGCCCCGCCGCCATCGTCGCGGACAACAAAGCCGTGCCCATCGCGGTGACCCTGCACCGTGCCTTCGATTTCATCCGGCAAGGCAGCGCCGGTTGCGTTTGTTTTCTTCACTGATGTATACTACTTGGTTCCTGAGATGCCCAGGTGGCGGAATTGGTAGACGCACTAGTTTCAGGTACTAGCGGGTAACTCCGTGGAGGTTCGAGTCCTCTCCTGGGCACCAACGATTTCCTATCAAATAAGAAAAAGAAGGAAATTCCCTCTAAGATAGCCGCCTCGCGCGGCTTTTCTTTCGCCTGAAATTTGCATTCTTTGGAAGGCCGCGTTCTAAAAATCTCCTAAAGGAAATGCAAATGGCAAAGCCCAAGAAGCGCGCCAACGGGACGTGGGGCATCCAGTTCGCGGTCGGCGGCACGCGGTACAGCGGGTCATTTCCAACGGCCCGTGAAGCCAACGACTGGCAGGCTCTGCGCAAGGCTGAACTGAAAGCCGAGCATGGCGGTCGCGGCGGCGAGATTCACACGCTGGGCGAGGCGCTACGCAAGTTCGCCGAGGAGGTGTCCCCCACGCACAAGGGAACGAAATGGGAGCAGGCGCGGCTTGAACGTATGCAGCGTGAGTTGCCGGTAACGCTGCCGATGGCAAAGGTGGGGCCAGAGCACATCATTGCCTGGCGCAACAAGCGCCTCACGCAAGTCAAATCTTCGTCGGCCAGGCGGGATATGTCCCTGCTCGGCTCCGTGTTCACGACTGCCGTGCGGGAGTGGCGCTGGATCAGAAGCAGCCCGATGGCAGAGGTTTCCCGCCCGCGCCCTGGTAAACACCGCGAAAAGATCATCACCGCGCCGGAGATTCGCCAGACGCTGCGTGCGCTGGGCTACACCACGCGCCACCGGCCCACGACCATGAAACAGGTGGTGGCTTCCACGTTCTTGCTGGCGCTCAAAACGGGTATGCGATCGAGCGAGATAGTCGGCCTGACATGGGATCGTGTGCATCCGGTGTACGTCGCGCTGCCAAAGACCAAGAACGACGATGCCCGCGATGTCCCCCTGTCCCGCTCGGCCCGCCGGTTGCTCGCGCGCATGCGCGGGCTGGATGACGAATGGGTGTTCCCGGTGAGCGACCAAACCCGCGATACCCTGTTCCGCGAAGCGCGCGACCGGGCCGATCTGGCAGGCTTCACCTTCCACGACGCGCGTCACACCGCCGCCACCCGTATCGGCTCCACCGTGGGCCAGCCAGGAAAGCTGTCGTTCCCGGAGTTCGTCAAGGTGTTCGGATGGCGCGACCCTAAGCACGCATTGATTTACGTGAACCCGCGCGCCGAGGATTTGGCGAAGAAGATGGGCTAATTCCCGCCGCTCCCCCGCAGCAGAATTTTTTCAATGCGCGTGCCCAGCGCGTCGAGTTTTTTTGATATTTCGTTCATCGCGGCCAGGTAATCGGCCTTGAGCACGTAGCCCAGCGGCAGGTTGGCTTTGAACTGGAGAAAATCGCGCTCCAGCTCGCGCACGGTTTGCTCGATGGCGCCGAGCTGGCGCATCAGGTCGCTGCCGGCTGCTTTCTGCGCGGCTTCCAGGGCGCTGAAATGGTCGTCGATTCGCTTGATCGCCTGGTCCAGCAGGCCGCCCAGCAACTTCCACACGAGGCCGATCACCGTTCCCAGCCCCGTGATCACCAGCCCCGCCAGCGTCCAGAATTCCACGGTCAGCGTCATTTTGTTTTCCCTCCCAGATAGTCCAGCAAATCCACCATTCGGCCCGCGCACTGCCCGTATAGGTCGTACATCTCCTTGAGCGCCACGGCCACCTCGTCTACCTCAGGGCGTGTCGGCGCTGGCGCCGGGGGCGGGCAGCGTACCGCGTATTCCGCCGGCAGCGGCTTGGGCGGCGCGGTCACGGGCGGCGGCAAGCTGGCGCAGGACGCCAGCATCAAACACACAGCCGGCGCGGCTGTCAGCGGTCGCGGCAAGCGCATGGTTGAACTCCTCGGTGGTTTTGCGGTCGGCGGCCTCGCGCCGCGCGGTGGCCTGGCGCATGGCGCTGCTGGCGGCGTTGGCGTCCTGGATCAGCTTGGTTTGCGAGCTGATGATTTCGCCCAGGTCTTTCACGGTTTTGCTGTCTTGCCTGGCGCGTTCCTCTGCCCTGCCGTCGGCCTTGCCGTACCAGTAGCCGCCGCCCAGGCTCGCCAGCGCGGAGATCAGCACGGCCAGGATCCAGGTGGCGAGGTTCATAGCACCGGCCCCCACGCCGCATAGCGCGGCTGCAAATCGATCAGGATGCGCTTGGGGTACGTCAGGTTCTCGGCGCAGTGTTTGATGGAGCGGCTGGCCTGCCCGCACGCGGCATCCACCTGCTCCCGCGTGGGCATGCCCCCATCCCGGCCTTCCCCCAGCGGGGGCAGGAGCGCGGCCCGCGCCTCGTTCTGCCAGTGGCCCATGCCGCCGTTGTATCCGCGCAACGCCACCCACATGCGGTCACGCGCCGTGTAGCGCGCCGGGGCTTGCCCAAAAAGGTATTGGTCGTAAACCACCATGGCGCGCATCGCCCACGCCGGGTTGTAGGGCTGGCCGGCGACCAGTGCAGGGTCGCGCCCAGCAATCCAGCGCGCCGTGGCCGGCATGAACTGCGCCAGCCCCAGCGCGCCCACGGGCGAAACCGCATCGGGCCGCCATCCGCTTTCCGCGTGAATCTGCGCCGCGAACACGGGCACCGGCGCCTCCATGCCCCACACCGCCCGCGCCGTGCGCGTGAGGCTGGCACGGTACGCCAGCGCGGCAGCCGGCGGCGCGGCGCTCTGCGCGCAGGCAGCGCCCGCGGCCAGCAGCAGCGCGAGGGCCAGGGGGGTGCGGCGCATTGAGCCACCGCCGGGCCGTCCCAAGGCGGCGAAAGCCCCCTTGGGGGGCAGCGCACCACGCGTAGCGGGGGAGCGTGGGGGCGTCATTCTTTACATCCCAAGCGCCAGGCCCAGCACCACGGCGCCCACGATCACCGCGCGGCGCAGCAGCGCAGCGCCGAAGATCCAGCGGTAGCCGGTGATCACCGGAAAATCTGCCTTGCCGTCCGGCGTGTTGCGCCCGGCGCCGCGCCACTCGCTCACCAGGTAGCTATCGGGCCGCGCGTAGGGGAACAGCCCGCGATCAGCCCAATAGCCAATCACGGTTCCAAGCGCGAGCAGCGCCGCCTTATACAGAACCACCGGCAACTGCAAGGGAGAAGCCCACGCGATCACGCCCAGCAGCAGCGCGGCCACCACCAGCCACGAGGTGGTGCGGGGGAGAATATGAAAACCATGCACGTCAGTTTCCTTTCACAATATGCACAAGCAATTTTTCCGGGGTCATCCAGCGCTCGCTGGGTACGCCCATGGCAATGGCACACCACTCAAAGCAATACATCGCGTCGCTTTTCCCGCGCACCCACGGCAGCGCGAAACCAAGCACGCCCAGCCAGTCGTAGGGCGCACCTTTGCGCTGCTCAAACAGTGCCAACGCCTCGTTATCACGCTGCGTTCCCAGGTCAATCACAGTCCACTTGGACGGATCCCAGTTGACAGGCGCGTAGAGACCGCGCGCTGCGTTGGATTGCAGCAGTTTGTTGTCTACAACGACACCACCATGGCAAAATTGGCTGCACAGCCGCCAGCGCACAAGCGCAGCGCCTAGGCGGTGCAGCCAGTTCCCCGTGCTGCTCGGTGTGGAACGTAATACAAGTTTCATTGTGTCACATCATTTCATTGAAGATTTGGCATTGAAGACCAGGTTCCTGGAGTACCTCCGGTAACGCATATCCAGCCAGGAACACCACTAGCAAATGGGTTCCCTTTCCATAGAACCGTTCCACGCTTCCAATAACCAGAAGTTGGAATGTCGCTAATCGTCAATCGACCCGGTTGAAATCCAGAGTCCAAATAATCAGTAAAATAGTAGCTGGTATTAAAATGCCCCTCTGTTATGCTTAAATTCTCTTGCAAGAAGTTACGCCCATAAAATGTTACTGAAGGATGCCTAGTCACTCCGTCTGCGGCGTATACCGTGCACCTAAATTTGTCTATGTGTGATTTATACGTCAGTGCGTCAGCCAAGTAACAATAATATTGGCTTGCAGACGAAGAGGCATTGAGTATTATTTTTATATTTATATCTCCGAAATTAATTCCTTTGCACGCCTGCAATCGAATGAATGACGCGGGCAAACTTAACACAGGATCATCAACATACACCGTGACATCCATATGCTTGATTGTCAAGAAATCGATGCTTCCATTTTCTGCCGGAAGATAAATCAACCCGGTATTCTTGAAACTGCCAAGAATCGACCCTATCGTTATTCTCCCGGCTGCGGCCAGGTTGATTTGAAAAATCTGCGATGTCGCGCTGTATAACTGATAGGTGCCAATCGTGATATCGCCACAGTTGCCAAAGAACACAGGCTGGAGCGGAGACCTGGCTACATTGATCAAACCTATCAGCGACCTGTGCCCATTACGGAATCCCGCCGCCGTATTCTCACCGTCGTACTGAATGGAAGAAATGGATGACAGACCAGAGGCAACACCATAAAAGGCGTTGTCCTTGCATTCCGTGGCGATTATTTCTCCGTAAAAATTATTTCCTGTGCTGTTGTCAACCACAACACCACGACCGTTCCTGCTGACCGTTCTGCCTATTATGTTGAGATTGGCATTGTCGCTAAGAACCAGCCCCTGAGGAGATGAATCGTTCGTGTTGCCAACGTTGACGAGATCATCCAGACATATGCTTGATATCTTGTTGCCGCTGCCAGTGAGGTATAGCGTTCGAACAATCCATGATTGATTCGAACTTGTCACGTTGAACACCTTGATGGATTTTATAAAGTTATTGTTTCCACCTAGAACAAAAACCTGTCTTGGTTCTAATCCACCGCAATTTATGGTTATATCGCCAGCGATCAAATTGGAAGCATCGCAGCGCACGCATTCGCCCTGCTGCTGCCCGTTATATAAAATACAAGCGCCTGGCTCCATGTGCCAACTCGATGTCATGTTGATCGAATGTGCAGGATAGATTCCGTTCGGGAAAAATAAAGTTCTCCCTGCGGCAGCAGCCGCTTGATCGGCTCTGGTTATGCTATCGCTATCGTCTGCTTGTCCATTTCCTTTCGCGCCAAAATCCTTTACACTGAAAACTTCACGCGCTTTATCCATCATCGTGCGCCATACAGCGCCGAAGCCAACCTGGATAAATTCCATGGTGTCGCCCGTACCACCGCCGCCGGCGGACATTGGCACCAGCGAGCCATCCGACGCAAACCCCAGTAGCCTGCCCGCGCGCTGCTGCACGGGCGGCAGTTGCACGTTGGTGCCGGACTCCGACAGCGGAACCTTGATCGAGCGGTTGACCTGCTCCTGCAACTGCTGGATCAGGATCACGGCGCGGTCGGCGCTGTCGTTGATGACGGTGGGGTAGAACCTGCCCAGGTTGGTCAGCACCATGGGCTGCAACTCGGGCACGGCGCTGGTGGCCGTGAGCGTGAAGCCGGCCGGCAGCGGCGCCAGCAGGGTGATGGCGCCGCCGGGGTCGGCGTCCTGGTTGGCGTTGAGCGTGACGGTGAAGTCGGAATTGAGCTTGAGCACACTCTCCCACCCGCCCGCGTCGGCGCGCCGCCTCGATGTTGCTGCCGTGCGCCTCGCGCACCACCTGGCTGGCGTAGGCGATGGCGTCGGCCTCGTTCATGGGCTTTCCGGTGCCGCCCCGGTTGACGGGGATGCCCTCGGTGATCGCGCGGTCGTAGGCCGCCCACGCGGTGGGCGCCGCCGACATCAAATCGCCATACGCCACGAAGGCGTGCCCCCAGCGCTTGTTCTTGGATGCAAGGCTTTCCGGCTCGTAGAGCGACGCCGTCATTTCCCGGTAGTCCCTGTCCTGCTGGAGCGCGCGGGCGCGAATTTCCGGGAATTTTTCGATGGCGCTGGCGATCAGATCGCGGTGGTTGGTGAATACCTGGGCCAGGCGCGGCAGAAAGTATTTTTGCCCGCCGCCGCCAAAATACGCCGCCGACTTGACCAACGCGCTGCTGCCGTGCTTGGCCACGGTGGTCATCCGGTAAGCGATGCCGCTGGCGACCATGGCCGTGCGGGTGGAAGACATGAAGCGCCCAAACGCGCCCATCCGGGAATCCATGTTCTGCCCGTTGGCGATGTTGCCCACCCACTCTTGCAGCGATTTGTATTGCTCCGGGCCGTAGGTCAGTTGGAACTCGCGGCGGAAGGTCTTGTCCGAGAGCACCTTGTGCACGTCCAGCAGCGCCTCGCGGTAGGCCAGATCGTGGATGGTGTCGTGCAGGCGCTTTTCCAGAGAGTGGAAATCCAGGTCGATGCGGTCGTGGTAGTTCGCCACGCGCGCGTTCAGGGAACCGTTGGTGGTGGTGTCGGCGCGGAAATAGCTGCGGCCAAACAGCGCCTCGTCCGGGTTGATGGCGCTGGCGTCTGCCTGCTTGACGCCCAGGCGCGAGCGCATCGGGTCGTAGTCGATAGGGGCGTAGCCGCCGCGCATGTCGATACCCGACGGCGTGCGGAAAGCACGCGGCTGAACGTGCTCGGGCGTTTCGTTGCCCAGCCTGCGGTTCATCTCGGCCATCTGCGGCCAATACTGCTCGAACGCATCCCAGATGGCCTGGGTGGCGCGCCAGTCCTTGTCGGTCATGCTCTCGCTCAGGAACCGCCAAACGTCCTCGGCGCGCCAACCCATGCCGCGCGTGAGCTTGTCCAGGTTGGATTCGTTGCCCACGTGCCGCGCGATGCCCAGCATCTCTCCGCGCGTCAGGCTGCGGTACACGGTCTCACCCGCCAGCTCCGACAACTGATCGTCCACCAGCAACCGGTTGGATACCCGCTGGTTCAGGCTCTTTTGCCAGTCCACGCCCAGCTCGTCGGCCACGGCGCGGAACTGGCGCGAGAGGGTGCGCAGCATGTCCACCTTGCGGTAGTTGGCGTCAAACACGCGGTTGAAGATGGCCCGCGTGAACGGCCCCAGCAGTTGGTGCTGGTCAAAATCGTTGGCCTTGTACTGAATGGGCGTGACTTCGGCGCCGGCGGCGCGCAGCCAGGCGACGGTGCGCTCCAGCGTCACGCGCCACAATGGATCCACGCCACGGCGCGCCGGTTGCAGCAGTTGCTGCAGGGTGAATTTCTGGCCGCGCTCTTGCATCTTGCCGACCAGCTCGCCCACCACCTGCTCCACCTGCACCTTCTTGCCCTCCACCAGCATCGTCTTGCGCTCGCGCGCGATGCGCTCCAGGCTGCGCAGGGTGTCGTGGAAACCGCGAATCTCCTCCATCGTCATCTCGCGGTAGGGCTTGCGCACCGCTTCGTCGAGCATGGCGGCGTTTTCCACCGGCGTGTAGCCCCAACCTTTTTGCGTTTCAGTCCACTCGCGCAGGCTTTGCTGCTTCTTCGTCGGCCCGGTTTTTGGTTGCTGGCGAAAATCGAACCGCTCGCGCAGGGCGTCGATTTGCTCCAGCACGTCGGCATCCATGTTCTTGCGGATGCTATCTTTATCGAAGCGTTTTTGATTCTGGACGATCTTGCGCACCTGCTCCAGCGCATCGGTGGCCGCCCGGGCCAGCCGGTTGCTCAGCAGTTGCGCGCGTTTCTGGAAGGCGGCGCCAGGAATGTCATTGGCGGCCATCGCTTTCTCCGCCTCGCGGCCCGCGCGTGCCTCGGCGGCTTCGTACTGTGCGGGGCGGATATCGCCCACGCGCTTGGCGGCAATGGCTGCTTGAGCCGCTTCCTTGGCGGCGGCGGCCAGCTCGCGCGCCGGGCCGGTGGCCTGGGCGAGCGCCTTGAACTCGGTGGCGACGAAGCGCGCACGAGCCTCGTTGTGAATCGCCGCCTCGGCGGCGCGCTCCACGCTTTGCGGATCGGTCAGCTCGCCGTGGCGCTCAAGCATCACGGCGTCGGTCAGGCCGTCGATCTTGGACTTGGTAGGCTCGGCGTCGATCAACTCGCGCACCAGATCGTCGCCGTTGTGGAAGCCGAACATCTCGGCCACCAGGTCGGGATGCCGCCCTTCGGGGCCGGTCAGGCCGCGCAGCTTTTCAAGGTCGGGCCGCGCCAGCATGGATTCCGGGTACATGGCCTTGACTTCCGCCGTGTTCAGCTTGTAGCCTTTTTCGGCCTTGATCGTCTCGCCCTGCTCGGTTTCCATCTCGCCGGTCTTGAGCCAGCGGCGCGCGCGCTCAATCGGCTCGGCCATCACCTGTTTGGTGACTTCTTCGCGCACCGCCTTGCGCGCCGTGGCGGCCTGCTTTTGCAACTCCCGCAACGCGCGGCCCTTGGCTCCGGCCATCCATTGCATATCGCGCAGCGAGCGTTGTTGCAAATCGGCAACGGCTTCTTCGGTGGCGCTGGCGCCCAACGCCTGGTATTCGGCGAAAGCCTCCGGCGTCATGCCGGCCATTTCCGCCGTCTCGAACAGCGGTTTGTAGCCGCGCACCCGCTCGGCCTGCCGGATGGCGTCTTCGGTGGCGAGCATGCGGTCGAACACACCGCGCACCTCGGGCGTGAGGCTGACGTTCAACTCGCGCAGCGACTGGTACACATTGATCAGCCACGCGCGGAAGCGCCCGAACAGACCCTGCATTTCAGTGGTGGGCGCCTTGCCCTCCATCAGGTATTTCTCGAAACCGCGCGCCCACTGTTCGTGTAGCGCGCGGTCGATGGCCGCGTCGCGCTGCGCATCGCCGGTCGTGCCGCGATCCAGGTATTCACGCACCTGCTCCACGCTCAGGCCGCCCGCCTCCTTGGCAATGGCTTCGGCGTTGCCACGGTACCAGTCGCCCACCACCGCCATATCCTGCCGAATGGCCTCGGGCGCATCGGGCCGCGCGGCGATGTCGCGCATCGCCTTCAGGAAAAAGTGGCCTGACTCGTGCAGGAAGGTGGAAAGGTCGGCGCCCTTCAGAAGCGCGATGGTGTGGGTGTCGGGGATGAACGCGCCGCGCGGCGCGACCGACCCGTTTACGCCGGGTTGGCGTTCTGGCTTTGCTGGTTCTGCGCCTGCGCCGCCTTCTCGGCCTGCTTGCGCCGGAAGCGCCTCAGTTCGATCTCCGCCAGTATCTCGAACGCTGCGTTGCTCGGCTGCCTGCGCTGCGGCTGCTCTGTAGGCGTCTGTGAGGTGTTCATGGAATTGCTGATCCGAAAGGTCTGGATACTGTACCGCGATTCGCTCCGCAATGGAATAGGTATCGACGCCCAGTTCTTCAAGCTGTTGTCGCAGCGCAGCGGCTTCGGTCTGCTGCTCTGGCGATGCGCTTTCCGTCTTCTGGCCTGAAAAATCGCTGTCGGCGTAGTCGCCTTCTTTCAGGGGTGCGAAAGCATCGTCAAGCGCTTGCTGGCGCTGCGCCTCAAGATAGTCTTGGTAATCCGCCTCGTGACGCGCCCGAATTTGCTCTTCAAGCACGGCGTCATGGCCTGCGCTGTACACCGGCTCGATACGCTCGCCGCGCATCGCATCGGCGATCAGGGAGTACATATCGGATTCGGTGGCGTCCGGGCGCAGGTAGCCTTCTTCAATCGCCCGAGGCAGCAGTTCATCCACCTGCAAACCGCGCGACTTGAAAATGGGGCCGTAGCCGCTGACCATGGGCGAGCGGTCGGGCGAAAACTCGCTTTTCAGACTCCTGGGATCGCCCGCGCGGTGGTAGATACCGTGCGTGGCAAGAAAGGTCATGAACGGGTTTTTGTCGTAGGCGGCGTTGCGCAACGATTGAGCGCGACCGGCTTGGTAATACGTCTGGAGCTCGAACGACGTTCCACCAGCCCCACCCTCCGCCGCCACGCGCAGCGGATGCTGCTGGAAAAGTTCATCGGGCGTGATGCCCAGATGATCCGCCATGGTGGCGTACCATTCTCGCGTGAGCGCCGCGTAGGCTCGATTCACCTCGGGTGAGAAGCGCCGCGTCGCGTCGAGCTGGCCCAAAATGTTGTCGTACACCACCCGCGCGCTGGCGGCGCGCGCATCGCCGGCCTGCTTGTCGGCCACGATCTTTTCAGCCTGCCGCTGCATCTCCTGCTGCTGGCCCGCCAACCAGGCTTCGCTTTGCTGGTAGGTCATGCCGTCGGGATCGAACTTCAGGTGCGGCAGCAGCGCGGCTTCGGCGGGGCCGCCGGCGATGTGGGTGGTGAAGTCGGCGGTGGTGATGCGGATATCGCCATCGGTTTGCAGCGCTTCCGACAGTTGGGCCACCACGTCCGGCAGTTTTTCGGCCAGTTGCGCGCCGCTCACGCCGGACTGCCGCAAGGCGCCTTCCAGGTCTTTGGCGGAAACGTACACCTCCGGCGGCGCCTGGCCGCCATCGGTCATGCGCTGCACCAGTTCCTTGAAGGTGTCGGGCGCGCGCTGGCGGGTTTTGCTGGCCGCCGCCAGCGCGGCCAGGTTTTGCAGCGCCTGGTGGCCGGTTTGCGCCGCCTGCGCTTTTTCGGCGTCGGCAAAGCCCTTGGCTACTTCGGGATGGTTGATGAACCAGCCGCCCGTGGTGCGGCCCGCGCCGCGCAGCGAGAACCAGGCATTCAGCCCGTAGCCAAAAATCTTGTCTTCCAGCGGGCGGTCGTCCCATGGGCGCTGGCCGCTGATCAAATCCTGCACGGCGCTGACGCCGGCGGCGCGGCCAAAAAATTGCGCCAGGGTGTTTTCCGGGAATACCTTGCCGGCAGCGCCGAAGGTGGCGCCCAAACCCGCGCCGCCCAGCGCAGCCTGGCCAATTTTGGAGGCTGCTTCGCCCGCCGAAGCGGAATCCAGCACCGCCGATCCGCTTTCCTCCAGCGCGCTGGCAAGGCCCAGCGTAGCCGACTGCTGAGCCACGTTTTTGGCCAGGCCGGCGATCCATGTTTCGCCAGCCCTTGGGGCCAGCAGTTTGGCGCCGGGAACCGCTCCAATGATTCCGCCCGCCGCGCGCGCCGGGCCGACGATAAAGCCGCCAAGCTGCCCGCCCGCCGCCGCAAGGGATGCCTCCGGCGAATGCGGCTGCTCAAGAAGCAGCGGCGCGGCCAGCCCGAAGGATGCCGATTTGAGGAACCGCTGCGCGCCGATCACAGGAATTTGCGACATGCCACCCACAGCCTGGCGGGATCGCTCCCATGCCATGTTGTCACTCATCTGCTGGGCCACGGCCTCTTGCGCCGCCGCCTGCCGCAGCAAACTCTGCGCCGCCGCCACGGCGTGCTTGCCGCCGCCCACCACGGCGCCGCCGGGCGTGGTCTCGAAACCGCCGCTGGCGATCACCTTGCGCGCCTCTTCGATCTGCTGGGGCGTGATGTTCTTTTCAGGCGCCGGCAGGCCGCCTTCTCGCCCGGCCAGAATCGCCACCGCCTCGGCGGCCTGCTGCTGCTGGAGTTCTTGCGCGTAGCTGGGCGCGCCAAAAACGCCCGCCGCCCAATCATGGATGCGCTGGCGCAGCGTGGACTGCGGCTCGGGCAGCGGGGTGAGAACTTGGCCGTCAACGGACGGTTGCGCGGCGGCCGGCTTGGGCAATTGCTGCACAGCCGTTTCCACGCCGGACAGTTGCGCGATGTCGTCATGACTGATCGCCGCGTTCTGCGGATCGGCCAGGAACTGGGCCAGATGCGGCGCGCGGCGCGCCAGCGTGCCGGCATCCACACTGGCGGCAAGTATTTGCTGGCGCGCCCATTGCGGGTCTTGCTGCACGGATTCGGGCGGCACGCTCAAGGCCCGCGCCATGTGCTGGTGCACCGCCGCCTCGTCCGGGTTGGCCGCGCCCACGGTCAATAGGCTGTTGCGAATCTGCAACGCCGTGCTGCCCAGTTCCTGCTGGGCGAAGCGCGCCGCCGCTGCGTCCCAATCCGTGGTTGGGGTCGCAGGCTGTATCGCCGTGCTGCCCAGTTCCTGCTGGGCGAAGCGCGCCGCCGCTGCGTCCCAATCCGTGGTTGGGGTCGCAGGCTGTTGCGCCGTGCTGCCCAGTTCCTGCTGGGCGAAGCGCGCCGCCGCTGCGTCCCAATCCGTGGTTGGGGTCGCAGGCTGTTGCGCCGCTGGTTGCGCTTGCGGTGGCGGTGCCGCACCGGCGGCCACCGTCTCGGCGGCCAGATCGTAATTGGTGCTATCGGACATTTTTGCCAACCCAGTAGGCGCGGATCAACTGGTCGTTGCTCGGGTTGGCGATACCCTGCCGTGCCAGCGATTTCTTGATGGCATCGAGGTCGGAAGAAGGAATGTCGCCGGCCTTCATTGACATAAGTTGCTTGCTGGTGTCCCACAACCAGCCTTTGAGCGTCAAGTCTTGCGCGAACATGCGGGTGACTTTTTGCTGAATTTCTGCGGGCGTGAGTTTCTTGCCCGTCTGCTGCTGCTCGGAAAAGATATGGTTGGTGACCGGCATGACAATCGGCTTGAATTCGGCGCCGCTGCCGGTGGGGTCTTGCAAGATGAGGGTGGGATTGGTGTAACCCAAACCCTCGGTGAGCACCACGACCATGGCGATCGCGCCGTTGTTCGTGAGCACCTCGAAAGTGGCGCCGCTGCCGGTCGGATCGGATACCGTCATCGTGGGGTTGGTGTAACCGCTGCCTTGGTTGAGGGTGTACACGGAGGTGATGTTGCCGCCGGTGGTCAGCGTGTTGTAGCCCGAACCACCCGCCAGCACCGGAACGGACACAATGCCGTTGGGCTGAAACACCGTGTCGTAAATCGGCGGTGTTTTGGAAAGATCGGGCGCGATGTTGTCATCGACGATGGATGTGCCGGCGGTCTGCCCGATGAAGCCGAACAGGCCGCCCTGCTTCTTGTACACGTTGTAGCGCGCCACGCCGTCCAGCGGATTCCAGCCTATGGTGATCGTCGCGCCGGTCTCGAACAAGTTGCCGGAAGTGCCCGCTTCCTGTGAGGGCCGTGATTCGTTGACGCCGGCGGCATCCACCGACGTGACCACGTAGAAGTAGTTGTATTTGTTGGTGGTGTTGCCGTGCGAGGTGACGAATATGGATTCGGGCGGATCGATCTTCGGCGTGAAGTTGATCTCGATCAGCATCCAGTCCGTGGCGCCAAAGCGCCGCAGCTCGCGCGGCGCGTAGTTGGGGTGCACCAGCGTGAGCACGTCCGCCGACTGCACATAGTGGATATCGAACAGGTCGGCCTCTGCGTAGGGGTACCACCTACGTGTAGCCGCTGAAAGCGCGCGTGGCATCGGTGAGCGCGTTGGGTTCCGCCGTCTTGGCGGCGGCCAGTTTCTGAGCCGTATCGGCGCCCTGGTTGAGCATGGCGGACTGCTGCGCCTGCTGCGCCTGTTGAGCGCGCTGCTGGCGGATCAGCGCCACCTGCTCGCCGGGCACGAGCAACTGCGGATCGATGCCCAGCATGTCCGCATACGCATCCGCCCAGTGGTCGGCGTTGAACTTGTCGAGCACGTCCGGCTTGAACTGAGCCACCGTTCCCAGGTTCATCACGAAACGATCGACCGAATTGGTCGCAATCGCCCGTTGCGCCTGCGCCAGCATGGAGACGAATTCGACGTTGAGCTCCCTCCCTTGCAGCTCGTCGGGAGCGCGCGAAACCAAGCCGGAGCGCACCATTTTTGCGAACGTCAGTTCGATCAGCGGATCCAGAATCTCGTTGTGCATCCGCTCCAGCACGGGCCCCAGTATCAGCATTTTTTCTTCATGCCGCTCGGCCACCTCGGTGGCCGTCATCTGCGGGTTCATGCTGTTGGCCAGCATGAGGAACAGGTCGGCGAAGAAGCTGGCCCTGACGCGCTCGCGCACATCCAGGATATCGTCCAGCAGATGCCTCAGGTCGATACGAACCTCATACGCTGAACGGATACCGCCGCCCGGCGCCGCGTCCACGAACGATATGCCGCCCGGCTGCCGGTTCAGCTCGCGGTTTTTGAACGATGTGGGAACCTGCAACGGCGGGTTGGTCAGTACGTCTATACCCTGCGCCTTGCGTATCTGCTCGTGCTGCAACTGCTTGACGTCGCCCAGCGCTTCCATGGCCGGGCTGTGACCGTAAACGTCGCCGCCAATGACGCCCCAACGTGCACACAGTGCGGGGAACGTTTCAAACCCGGATTCGCGCAGCGTGAAGTTGTCGTTGGCGCCACGCTCGAAATAGACCGACCGGTATCCGGCGACGCGCGGGTGTACGGCAACGCGCAGGTGTACGGCAACGCGCAGGTGTACGGCGACGCGCGGGTGTACGGCAACGCGTGGGTATCCGGCGACGCGCAGGTGTACGGCAACGCGTGGGTATCCGGCGACGCGCAGGTGTACGGCGACGCGCGGGTATCCGGCGACGCGTGGGTATCCGGCAACGCGCAGGTGTACGGCAACGCGCAGGTGTACGGCGACGCGCGGGTGTACGGCAACGCGCAGGTGTACGGCGACGCGCAGGTGTACGGCAACGCGTGGGTATCCGGCGACGCGCAGGTGTACGGCGACGCGCAGGTGTACGGCGACGCGCGGGTGTACGGCAAAAACTTAATCTGTTGGTTCAGCAGTGTTGGTTCTGCAAACGGCACCTTGACAGCCTACAGAACCAAAGATGGATCGGTGGAAGTAACACGCGGTTGCTTTCGTGGAAGCGTCGAAGAGTTTTTGAAAGCCAGTGCGGCAAAACACGACGCTCGCGTCAAGCATGAATACGAACTGCTGATCGAAGTCGTACGTTCTCGACTTAGGGTGGCCTCATGAGCACCCACGCCCTCCTCTCCCCCAGCAGTGCGCACCGCTGGCTGGAATGCCCCGGCAGTGTCGTTCTTGAAGCGCAGTGCCCGGATGAATCTAGCGAGTTTGCCGACGAAGGCACGGCGGCGCACTTCCTGGCGTCGGAGTGCTTGAAATACCAACGCGACGCGCAGGATTATCTGGGAGACATCGTTGGTGTCTACGCAGATACGGTGAGTTTCAGCGTTGATGCTATGCCGCTGCGCCACGATGTGCCAGGTAGGCTCTATCCCGTCGATACCGACATGGCGAGCTACGTCCAAACCTATCTGGATTACGTGCGCAGCCTGGGCGGTGAACTGTTGGTGGAGCAGCGCCTGAATATCGAAGCCATCACCGGCGAATCCAGGGCCCAGGGTACGTCGGACGCTGTCGTTTTACTGCCCACCGGCGAATTGGTCATCATCGATCTGAAGTACGGCAGGGGTGTCAAGGTCGAGGCCGAAAACAACGCTCAATTGCAGTTGTACGCCTTGGCCGCGCTGACCGAACACGAGTTGACGCGCGACTTGCACACCGTGCGCATGGTCATCGTGCAGCCACGCCTGGATCACGTCAGTGAATGGGTTCGCAATGCCGACGACCTGCGCAGCATCTTTGCCGATTACGTCAAGCGTGGCGCGGATCGTTGCCGCGCCGCTATTCAGTACCAAGGCCAATGGGCTGAACTGCACCACAAATACCTCACCTCCGGCGAGGAGCAGTGTCGTTTCTGCCGCGCCAAGGCCCTCTGTCCTGCGCTGGCCGCGCAGGTGCAGGCCGAGGTATGCCAGGACTTTGAAACTCTGGTGGCCCACGAAGGCAGCGAAGCGCAGAAAGCGGGCCTTCTGCTTAAAAGCTCGCCAGAACTTCTCTACCCCGAAGACCTTGGCCTGCGCCTTGCCGCCGTACCGCTGATCGAAACCTGGTGCAAGGCCATCCGCGCCAAGGCCGAGGCGGAGTTGCTGGCCGGCCACGCCGTGCCCGGCTTCAAGCTGGTAGCGGGCCGCAAAGGCGCGCGCCAGTGGGGCGACGCCGCCGAGGCTGAAACCATGCTCAAGACCATGCGGCTGAAAGTGGAGGAAATGTACGACCTATCGCTCATCAGCCCCACCAGCGCCGAGAAGCTGCACAAGGCCGGGGCCATCGGCCCGCGCCAGTGGCCTAAATTGCAGGCACTCATCACACAGATCGAGGGTAAGCCCAGCGTCGCGCCCGAATCCGACAAGCGCCCGGCGCTGACCGTGCAGGCCGCCGAGAACGACTTTGAGGATGTCAGCGCCCAGACCGCCGAGGACTTGGTATGACCCTCGCGCCTCCCGTCGCCACCGTCTTGCCGCCCGCCGCGCGGCGCCTGCTGCAACGGGCGGCACAAACCCCCGTCACGCCGGCCGATCCACTCGCGCGCATCAAGGCCATCGAGCAAGCCGTGGAGCAAATCCAGCGGCAATACCCGGAATTTTTCACCAAGGAGCAGCCATCATGAAACTCAGACTCAACAACGTTCGCCTGGCCTTTCCCGCCCTGTGGGAAGCCAAAACCGTCAACGGCGAAGGCAAGCCCGCCTTTTCCGCGTGCCTGCTGATCGACCCCGCCGATCCGCAGGTCAGGACGCTGAACAAGGCCATCGAAGACGCCGCCCGCGAAAAGTGGGGCGCGAAGTCCGACGCCATCCTCAAGCAAATGCGCGTGCAAGACAAGGTGTGCCTGCACGACGGCGACCTCAAAGCCAACTATGACGGTTTCCCCGGCAACCTGTTCGTTTCCGCGCGCAACGCCACCCGCCCGCTGGTCATCGACCAGGATCGCAGCCAACTGGTGGAAGCTGACGGCAAACCCTACGCCGGCTGCTACGTCAATGCCAGCGTCGAACTGTGGGCGCAAGACAACAACTACGGCAAACGCATCAACGCCAGCCTGCGCGGCGTGCAGTTCCTGCGCGACGGTGATGCCTTTGCTGGCGGCGGCACGGCGGACGAGGATGAGTTCGACGACCTGGCCCAGGGCGCGGCGGCGGAAGAGTTGGTATGACCGTCGAAGACTGGCTTGACGGCGACAAACCACCGGACTGTGAAGATGTTGAGTGCAAACATTGCGGTGAAGACGGTTTGTCTTGGGTGTTCACCGGCGTCCGGTGGCGCTTGATGGGCGAAAACGGACGCATTCACGTTTGTGACATGCAAGAAGCGGCGATGGATGATTTTGAGGACGTGTCGTGACCACGCTCTGGCTTGACCTCGAAACGTACAGCGACGTGCCGATCACTCACGGCGTGCACGCTTACGCCGAGCGCGCCGAGATTTTGCTGTTCGCCTGGGCCATCGATGACGACCCGGTGAACGTATGGGATCACACCCTGTCGTCCAAGTGGCCCCAAGAACTTTACCGCGCGTTACTGGCGCCGGATGTGTTGTTGTACGCCCATAACAGCCATTTTGACCGCACCGTGCTGAACCATGCGTTGCCCGAATTTGACCTGCCCCTCCAGGCATGGCGGGACACCATGGCGCAGGCGCTGGCGCACTCGCTGCCCGGCGGGCTGGGCGCGCTGTGCGATGTGCTTGGCGTGCCGGTGGACAAGGCCAAGGACAAAGCCGGACGCTCGCTGATTCAGTTGTTCTGCAAACCGCGTCCAGCCACCAGCAAGCTGCGCCGCGCCACGCGCACGACGCACCCGGTGGCCTTGCGCCGAGATGGCGCCTGGTTGCGCATCGCGCTGCCATCGGGCCGCTGCCTGTGCTATCCCAGCCCCCGCGTAGACGATGCCGGGAAGTTGAGCTACATGGGCACCAACCAATACTGCCGCAAGTGGTCGCGCCTGAAAACCTATGGCGGCAAACTGGCCGAGAACATCACCCAGGCCGCCGCGCGCGACGTGCTGGCCGCCAGCCTGCCCGCCATTGAAGCGGCGGGTTACCAGATCGTGCTGACCGTGCATGACGAAGTCATCACCGAAGCGCCCGACTCCCCCGAATTCAACCCCGGCCACCTCGCCGCGCTGATGGCGACCAACCCGCCGTGGACGAACGGCCTGCCCTTGGCGGCAGCCGGTTTTGAAGCCTACCGTTACCGCAAGGAGTAACCCGTGACTGAACAAGTACGTTACGTCGTTGATAGCTTTTCCATCACCTGGGAGCGTTTGAGTACCTGCGCAACCCTTGACCAAGCGCAGGCCGCCCTGACCTCGTGGCGCGAGGAAACCCGCAAGCCCTTGCGCATCGTGCGCGAAGTGCGCCGGATAGTCTATGCCGATCCACTGCCGGAGGCTTCCCATGCGTAAATGCACGCAAGTCGACGTGGAGCATCTGTTTGGCAAAGACAAGGCGACTGAACGCGACGTTGAGCACTACCTGGTTGGGCGCGTCAAGACGCTGGGCGGTGAAGTGCGCAAGGTCAAATGGATCGGACGACGTGGCGCGCCGGATCGACTGGTCATGTTGCCAACGCACCGGCAAGTTTTCGTAGATGGTTCTTGGGGCACCGTCCTTTGGGTCGAACTCAAAGCTCCCGGCAAAACGTGTAAGCCCCACCAAGCACGCGAACACGCACGGATGCCCTTGAAGCTGTTTTACCTGTCGTCCATCACCATTTTGGAGCAGGAAGAAGGCATCTTGCGGCAGGAACGCCGC
>Ga0209628_10000918_pt1 | contig 18520 bp, 6 predicted proteins | sample TergutCu122P4_FD_187285 | JGI IMG/M metagenome (GOLD analysis project Ga0209628, IMG submission 187285) | Cubitermes ugandensis P4 segment gut microbial communities from Kakamega Forest, Kenya - Cu122 P4 (SPAdes) (version 2) | ecosystem: Host-associated > Arthropoda: Insects > Digestive system >...
AGGAGCTTTACAACGAGGCGTCGTCGTTAGGCATCAAATTCCTGAGATGCAAGGACGGGAACGACCTGCCGGCATACGACGGAAGCAAAGTGAAGGCGTTCGACACGATACTCGGAAAGGACGTTGAAGTGCCCGTCGACCGCGTGATACTGAGCTGCGGCGTCGCTCCCGACAGGGAAGAAAAAGAGGAACTTGCAAAGATGCTCAAGGTGCCGATAAGCAAGGATGGTTTCTACTTCGAGGCGCACCAGAAATTAAGGCCTGTGGACTTTGCAACGGAAGGCGTTTTCGTAGCGGGTCTCGCACACTGGCCGAAGTTCATGGACGAGTGCATCGCTCAGGCCGCGGGAGCCGCGGCAAGGGCGTTGACGATAATTTCGAAGCAGAACCTGATATCGGAAGGCATCGTTGCATCGGTCAACGAGAACTACTGCGACGGATGCGGCATATGCAAAGGATGCTGCGAATATAACGCAATAGAGATCGTCGAGGACGGCGCAGGCGGCCTGAAGAGCTACGTGAACCCGGGATTATGCAAGGGATGCGGATGCTGCGTTGCCGCTTGTCCATCCGGAGCGATGGAGCAGAAAGGCTTCAAGAACATTCAGATCCAAGCGGAGATAGATGCTTGCCTGAACATAAAGGGGGGTGCGTGAACATGGCCGAATTCGAACCGAAGATAATCGCATTCTGCTGTAATTGGTGCTCATACGCAGGCGCCGACGGCGCAGGCGTCGCGAGGCTGCAGATGCCTACCAACTTCAGAATAATACGAACGATGTGTTCCGCGCGCGTTGACCCTGAGCACGTTCTCAGGGCGCTTGCGGGCGGCGCCGACGGTGTCATCATATTGGGATGCCACCCGGCGGACTGCCACTATATCGGCGGGAACTACAGAGCGAGGAGAAGGATCGCGCTGCTGAGGATGGTCCTCGAGCAGTACGGATTCGACCCGAAGAGGCTGAGGCTCGAATGGGTCTCCGCATCGGAAGGAGAAAAATTCCAGAACACGATGACCTCGTTCGTAAAGACAATAAAGGAACTCGGACCGACGCCGCTCAGGGGGGTGCAGTGAATGGGATTCTTTGACAGACTGTTCAGCAAGAACAAGCACAAGGAAGATTGCGACTGCGGATGCAAGGAGCATGCGAAGCCCGCAGCAGAGAAGAAGGCTGCGCCGGAAAAGAAGCCCGCAGCAGAGAAGAAGGCGGCGGCCGAAGCGCCGAAGGCAGCGCAGAAATCTGCGCCCAAGGAGTTCGTGAACCCGCTGGATGCATACCCGTTACTTCCGGGAGCGCCTCCCGGAGGAAAACTCAAACTTGCGGTCTACTGGGCCGCAGGATGCGGAGGATGCGACGTTTCGCTGCTTGACACGAACGAACGCATACTCACGATAGGCGACATGGCCGACATAGTCATGTGGCCGATCGCCGCCGACGGCAAAGAGCATGACATCGCCGCGATGAAGGACAAAGAAATAACTGTGTCGATAATCAACGGCGCCGTCAGGAACACAGAGAACGAGCACATGGTGAAACTGCTCCGCAAGAAGTCATTGCTCGTTGTTTCGTACGGAACGTGCGCATGCTTCGGCGGATCGCCGGCGCTCGCGAACCTCGTTCCGGGAGGGAAGAACGAGATACTCGATTACGTGTACAGGCAGTGCCCGACGATGAAGGACTTCCAGGACAAGCAGAAATCGCCCGTATTGCCGCAAACGTCCGTAAAGACAAAGGACGGCATCATCACGATACCGGAATTGTACGACGTTGTGAAATCGCTTGATCAAGTGATCGATATAGATTACTTCATACCCGGATGCCCGCCTACGCAGGAATCGATCTCGCAGCTGCTCGCGGCAGTTGCGGCGTTCGCGTACAAAGGCGAGGCGTTACCGCCGAAGGGAACGATGGTCGGCGTTACCGACAAGACGTTATGCGATGAGTGCCCGAGGAAGAAGGAAATGAGAAGGATCACGAAGATCGTGGAACCGCACGAGATCGACGTTGACCCGGAGTTATGCCTGATGGACCAGGGAATATTGTGCCTGGGTGCCGCGACCGTGGGCGGTTGCGGCGCAAAGTGCACCAAAGCGGCGCAGCCGTGCCGCGGATGCTACGGGCCGACGAAGATCGTGTCCGAGCACGGATCCAGCATATTCACCGCGGTCGCGTCATTATTCCCTGTATTGGACAAGGATCCGATATGCGGTGAAAAAGATATCATAGAGATAATGTCCTCGATCAAAGATCCGTTAGGATATTTCTATGCGTTCACGATGTCGAAAGCGCTGATCAGACGATCCGTAGTGGAAAAGAAAGGAGGTCAGTAAATGGCCGGACCAATTATTTGGGATGAGAAGAAGAAGGTCGACACAAAAAGGATAACCGTTGATCCGATAACGCGCCTCGAAGGTCATGGAAAAATAGAGATCTTCCTGGACGACAGCGGTAACGTGAGCAACGTATACTGGCAGGTGCCCGAGTTACGCGGATTCGAAAGATTCTGCATCGGCCGCAAAGTGACGGAACTGAACCAGATAACCGCAAGGTTATGCGGCGTGTGCCCCGGGGCGCACCACCTGGCGTCGACGAAGGCGATCGACGGATGTTACAACACGAAGCCGACGGAGACAGCGTTCAGGATACGCGATTTGTTCTACAACGCGCACTTCGTGCACAGCCACATAGCGCATTTCTATGCGTTGGCGTCGCCCGACTTCGTATTGGGCCCGGCGCACCCGGCGGCGACCAGGAATGTCCTGGGTGTCGTGGGAGCGGTAGGATTGGAACTGGGCGGCGCTGTGCTGAAGGCACGCGCACAGGCGCAGAAGATCCAGGCGATGATCGGCGGCAAGGCGACGCACCCTGTGATGGGCGTCCCCGGTGGTGTTTCGATAGGTATCACGAAGGAAGGCCAGAAGGAGATGATCGCGATGGCCGAGAATTTGGTCGCTTTCGCGAAAACGTCATTGCAGGTGTTCACCGACGTCGTTCTGAAGAACAAGGACTACGTGGACATAATTGCGAACCCCGATCTGTACTACCACGAGACGTACTACATGGGAATGGTCAACAAGGACAACAAAGTCGAATTCCATGACGGTCCGATACGCGTAGTGGATCAGAATGGTAAAGAATTTGCAAAGTACAACGCAAAGGACTACCTGGACCACGTTGCCGAAGCAGTGGAACCGTGGTCGTACGAGAAGTTCCCCTACCTGAAGAAGGTGGGATACAAGGGACTCGTCGACGGCCCGGCAAGCGGCATGTACCGTGCTACGCCTTTGTCAAGGCTGAACGCGGGCGAAGGGTTCACGACGCCGTACGCGCAGGAGAAGTACCTCGAATACAAGGGATTCTTCAAGGACCTCGGTATAAAGGGGCCGATACACTTCACGCTGGCGACGCACTGGGCAAGGATACTTGAAATGATCTACGCCGCTGAACGCTGTTTGGAGAACGCGTCCGATAAGGACCTCTGCAACAGCGACATCAAGCAAAAGGACCTGAAGGCCGGCGGTCGCGGCGTGGGATGCGTAGAAGCGCCGCGCGGTACCTTAACGCACGACTACACCTGCGACGAGAACGGTATCGTAACGGCATGCAACCTTGTTGTCGGAACAACGAACAACAACGGCCCGATGAACATGTCCGTCGCGAAAGTTGCAAAAGCGCTGATCAAGAACTTCGAAGTTTCTCCGGGGCTCTTGAACATGGCGGAGATGGCGTTCCGCGCATACGACCCGTGCAACTCCTGTGCAACGCACAGCCTGCCGGGGCAGATGCCGCTGAAGATAACGTTACGCAACGCGGACGGTTCGGTATACGACGTTGTAGAGCGCAATTAAACACAAAGAGGGGCAACCCTCTTTCTCTTAATTTTTTTCCCTCTTCGTTTCGTTCATGTCCTCTAGTATGTTTCTTCATACGGTTATTCATTCAGTTTGCGCCCAAAGTCCTGTCTGCGTCCAAAATCAGACACGTGCGCCTAAAATATCGGTTCAAAAATACTTTAAGCGTGAACTTCAACTAATGGAAGATTGATAACAATGTAGCAATAACTGCTGAGCCTGCAGCGATAATGACTGCAACGATGGTGAACTTCAATGTACCGCGAATACTGATCAGAGATTCTCGATCTATTCCTCCAGATAGAGTTTTGTATTCGAACTCCGCCCTTCGTAATAACTCCTCAAAAATAATCTCTGCCTTTTCATACCGGGCATCCATTATTCTCTTGAAATTATCACGCGCACCCTTCAACTCATCATTATAGATGTCCATGAATCTGTCAAAATACACCTTATTTGTTTTTGAAACATTACAAATATTTGATGCAGAGGTAAATAGCGTCTGCCATTCTTTGAGTCTTTTCTTTAAATTTTCAAGTTCTTCCTTTTTTGTTGTGTTCTTTTTTTCCTCTGTAAGTCTGATAAATTTATGGAGATTATTGCTGGGGGCTCCCGAATCCGATATTATTTCCATAGTGTTTATGAACGCATTGGCCAACGACGCCTCAACATGTTCTGTATCTTCAACGGGGTTATCCATAGCAGTACACAAACAGATCCCGGTCGAACAGGAATCCAATGTTGCCCTGAATCTTTTCCACATCTTGGATGCCCAAACGTTTCTGACAACAGGATCGTTTGTTTCTACAGTCATTTCAAGACGGCATATCCCGCCCTCGCCGCGAGGGCGGATCTCGATCGTGCCTATTTTATCGGAAGCCGTTATTTTATTTTCTGATCCGTTCCATTTGAAAAATTTATCACCATTAAGTTGTTCATCGAGATTCTCAGAACTGCATATTTTACCTGAAAGATTGGGGATCCAGCCCCACATCACAATGGACATGATAACAATTCCAAAGCGGCCTGCGGATGCGGGTACATCCCCTTTCCGGTATCGGTCATCTCAGCAAAAACGCCATCGTCGGTGATGGTATATTTTATCATCAAAGATTTGGAAAGCCTATCCAGGATATTCATGTCTTCCACGGACTCGACCCTTGTCGGTTCGTAGTATTTTATGATCATACCGATCATTTTTATTATTTCTGCCTTGTTCATGACCAGTCCCTTGCCCTATCGCTCTCTCAGGCTCACAATCCATCCTGTATATAATCAATTCGATTAATAGATTTCCCTCTAAAATCGCCACTTTATGATGTCAATCGACCCTACTCCGCCGACTTGTACCCAAAGTGCGGAGTCTGCACATAAGGGCATAGGATCAAGTCGCTTTAAGTGTAAAGCCCGTTCTTTCGTCAAAGATAGATGGGCGTCAAGATTTATAATGCCAACTGGCATGATAACTATGTTAAACATCAAGATTTATCTTGCCATTTGGCATGATAACTATGGTTAACTATCTTAGATATTCTTTGTCGAATGTCGGCAGGCCGCAACGAACGATATCACAGGAACTGCACGAAATCAGATCAAAGAGGACATACGCCGCGACGGAGCTCGGAAGAACGGAAGGTGGACCGTAATAGGATGATGAACTCACGGACCGAGTTCACGGTCAGCCTCATAAATATGGATATAGGGGTTCGTTGGATCCAACGAAAGTGAAGTTTAATTCGCAGTCTTTTTGCTGAAACATCCTCCTGCAGTTCCGAGAACATGGCACTTTTCTGGCGAATATATCCATCAGAAACGAAGGTACGGATAACACGTTTTTGAAGATAATTTGCCGTGGATTATCTTTAATATACTGTCTCGAGTGTAAAAAAGGCCATTTTTTTGAATGCTTGTATGATATTTAAGCAACTCAATGTAAAATTAACACTGATTAATTAATAAGCAAAGTACAAGATGTTATATATTGGTGGTTCAAAAATCACCACATCCTTAAAAAGGAGATATTATGAGAGCAAGCGTAGACGACAAACAAAGAGGGGACCGGAGGAATGGACGCATATTCCTTTATGTAGCGGTCGCGGCAATGTTCGCGATCGGTGCGTTCGCCGTTCTCTCAACATCCGAGGACAATGACAAAGGCGTGGCCCTCGGCACGCCCGGCGATTACAACGCCGGCGACATCGCAGTCATTAACACAATGATCACCGACCATAGCATCAGCTGGATGACGGTAGCCAATCCCGCAGACGGCAGTTATGTGCCAATGGATTGGTCATGGACAGTGATATGGGACGGCGCGGCCACCGATCAGCGGATAACCTGGATCGATCTGGGTTGCAGAAGCATGAGCGGCACGCTGAACCTGTCCGGCCTGGACGCACTGGAAAATCTGTATTGCTATGGGAACACATTTACCGAACTGGATGTTTCCGGATGCACTTCGTTATTGGAACTGAGTTGCAGCTGGCAAATGCTAACCAAACTGGATGTTTCCGGATGCACTTCGCTGACATGGCTGGATTGTAGCTGGAACTCGCTCACCAAACTGGATGTTTCCGGCTGCACTTCGCTGACGGGGCTGAGTTGCAGCTGGAACATGCTCACCGATCTGGATATAACGGGCTGCACATCACTGACGATACTGCTCTGTTATTGGAACTCGCTCACCAAACTGGATGTGGCCAATTTAACTTTGTTGACAGAGTTGAATTGCAATAATAACATGATCTCTAAACTGGATGTGGCCAATCTCACTCAATTGACATATCTGGATTGTAGCGGCAACAAGATAGCAGTCCTGGACGTGACAAAATGCACCCTGTTGACAAATCTGTATTGCGACTGGAACATGCTTACGACTCTGGATGTGACAAAATGCACCTTATTGACAGGGCTGAGTTGCATCGGCAACAAGATCGCAGTTCTGGACGTGACAAAATGCACATCGCTGGATATGTTATATTGCGACGGGAACCTGCTCACCGAGCTGGATCTGAGCAAATGCACATTGCTGAGAGAGGCATTTTGCAACAGCAACTGGCTTACCGAGCTGGACCTGACCGGTTGCACCTCGTTGACCTATCTGTATTGTAGCTCCAACATGCTTGCTGAACTGGATACTTCCAGTTGCACATCGCTGACCGGGCTGAATTGTAGCTGGAACTCGCTCACCGAACTGGACGTGACCAAAAATACTTTACTGACCTGGCTGAATTGTAGCTGGAACTCGCTCACCGAACTGGACATGACCAAAAATATTTCACTGGCAGGACTGGATTGCAGCTGGAACTCGCTCACTGAATTGGACGTGACCAAAAATACTTCACTGGCAGGACTGGATTGTAGCCGGAACTCGCTCACTGAATTGGACGTGACCCGCTGCACCATGTTGTCGTGGATGGACTGCGGCCAGAACATGCTTACCGAATTGAACATGACCAACCGCCCCTCATTGTGGTGGTTGGCTTGCAACGACAACTTGCTTACCGAACTGGATCTGACTGGTTGCACATCACTGAACGGGCTGTATTGCGGTAATAACCTGCTTACCGAGCTGGCCGTGACCGATTGCGCTATGTTGTGGTGGCTGGATTGTAGCGGGAACATGCTCACCGAACTGGATCTGACAGATCGCACATCATTGTCGTGGCTGAATTGCAGCGACAACTTGCTCACCGAACTGGATGTGACCAACTGCACAATATTGGATGGTTTATCTTGCAACAATAACCTGCTTACCGAACTGGATGTGACCAAATGCACATCGTTGGCATGGCTGGAGTGCGGCGGGAACATGCTCACCGAATTGGATCTGACCAACAGCACAGCATTAACGGGACTGGATTGTAGCGGTAACGCGCTTACCAAACTGGACGTGACCGGTCTGCCGTTGTATTACCTGAACTGTTCCAACAACGTAATGTCGGATAAGAGCAAAGTGATCGGTTTCATATGGACATGGAACGGATACAGCTACATATTCGATCCTCAGAGCAAAGGAGAGTACAACGCCGGCGATATCGCGGTGATCAACGCGATGATCGTGAACCAAGGCATCAGCTGGATGACGGTGGCCAAGCCCGCTAACGGCAGTTATGTGCCTTCCGATTGGGCAGGCATAGTTACATGGAACAACGCAACCGTCAATAAGCGCATAATAAAAATAGACCTGAACTCCAAGGGTCTGTCCGGCACGCTGAACCTGTCCGGCCTGGACGCAATGACGCATCTGGATTTCAACCAGAACGCGCTCAGCATAGTTGATGTATCCGGATGCACCTCGCTGCTAGGTATATCTCACAGAAATGGCACGCTCACTAAGTTGGACCTTTCTGGCTGTATATCAGTGACTGGGGTGGAATGTGCCCTTAACATGCTCACCGAGCTGGACGTTTCCAGTTGTACCAAACTGTCATATCTAGATTGCAGCAGTAACAGGATCATCAAATTGGATCTGACCAACTGCACCTCGCTGTCGATGCTGGATTGTTTCAGCAACGGACTCTCTGAGTTGGATGTGACCAACTGCACCAAGCTGTGGTCGCTGAATTGTGGCTTTAACTTCATCACCGAGCTGGACGTTACAAAATGCACATCGCTGTCGATGCTGTATTGCGGCAACAATAAGCTCACAGAACTGGATCTGACCAACTGCACCAACTTGAGATATCTGCATTGCAGCAGTAATCAACTCATCGAACTTGATGTTACCAAATGCACCATGTTGGAAACGTTGTATTGCACCGATAACCCACTCACCAAATTGGACGCGTCCGGTTGCACATCATTGACGTATATGTTTTGCAACTGGAACATGCTCACCGAACTGGATGTGACCGGCTGCACCAAGTTGGGATATTTGTATTGCAGCGGTAACCGGCTCACTGAACTGGATGTGACCGGCTGCACCAAGTTGGGATATCTGAACTGTAGCGACAACCTGCTAACCGAACTGGATGTGACCAAAAATGCCTCGCTGTACGGTCTGGATTGCAGTTGGAACATGCTCACCGAGCTGGATGTGAGCAAAAGTACCAACTTGACATGGCTGAATTGCAACAACAATGTGCTTACCACATTGGATGTGACAGGTCTGCCGTTGTCTTGTCTGGACTGTTCCTACAACTCTATATCGAAAAAGAGCAAAGTGATCGGTTTCACAGAGATATGGGATGACGTCTATTTCATATTCGACCCGCAGAACGTCGTAGAATACTACAACGCTGACGATATTGCGGTCATCAACGCGATGATCGTAAGCCAAGGCATAAGCTGGATGACTGTGGCCAATCCCGCGGACGGCAGTTATGTGCCGTCCGATTGGGACTGGACGGTGTCATGGGATTGCGCGCCATACGACCGGCGTATTGTCGGGGTATACCTGAGCTACAAAGGTCTGTGGGGCACGCTTGACCTGTCCGGTCTGGATGCGCTGGCATATTTGTATTGCGACTCGAATGCGATCACAGAGCTGAACATATCCGGCTGTACCTCGCTGGTATGGCTGTGTTGCAGTTATAACATGCTCACTGCGTTGGATGTGTCGGGATATACATCACTAGAGGGGCTATATTGCTATGACAACATGCTCACCGTACTGAATGCGTCGGGTTGCACTTCACTGATATACCTGGCCTTTTATGGGAATACACTCGTCGAACTGGACGTATCCGGATGCACCTCATTGGAGTGGCTGTGTTGCGATTGGCAAATGCTCACCGAACTGAACGTATCCGGATGCACCGCATTGACATATCTGTTCTGTGGCTGGAACATGCTCACCAAACTGGATGTGTCCGGATGCACATCTCTGCTGACCTTGGATTGCAGCGGGAACATGCTCACCAAACTGGACGTGTCCGGATGCACCGCATTGACAGATCTGTTCTGCAGCTGGAACATGCTCACGGAATTGAATGCGTCTGACTGCGTATCTCTGATGTATCTGGGTTGCAGCTGGAACATGCTCACCAAACTGAACGTGTCCGGATGCACATCTTTGACATCTCTGACCTGCAATAACAATATGCTCACTAAGCTTGATGTATCGGGCTGTACATCATTGGTATGGCTGGATTGCAATGAGAACGTGCTCACCGAGCTGAACGCGTCCGGCTGCACCTCACTCGAATCGCTGTATTGCTGGTGGAACAAGCTCACCAAACTGGACGTGTCCGGCTGTACATCGTTGACATGGTTGAATTGCAGGGGAAACGCACTCACCAAACTGGACGTTACCGATTGCACTTTGTTGAGGATGCTGGATTGCTATGAGAACATGCTCACTGAACTGGACGTTACCAAATGCACCGCATTGACAGATCTGTTCTGCAGCAGGAACATGCTCACCGAACTGGACGTTACCAAATGCACTTCACTGGTATGGCTGGAATGCAGCGACAACATGCTCACCGAACTGGACGTTACCAAATGCACTTCGTTGCTATATCTGGGCTGTGGCTGGAATATGATCACCGAACTGGACGTTACCAAATGCACTGTGCTGGAAATGTTGGGTTGTGACCGGAACTTGCTCACCGAACTGGACGTTACCAAATGCACCTCATTGGTACAGCTGGCATGCGGTGAGAATATGATCACTGAGCTGGACGTTACCAAATGCACCTCATTGACATATTTGTACTGCGGCTTGAATATGATCACTGAGCTGGATCTGACATACTGCACCTTGCTGTACTATGTGTTCTGTAACGGGAACATGCTCACCGAACTGGACGCGTCTGGTTGCACATCACTGTGGATGCTGTTTTGTTACGATAACATGCTCACTGAGCTGGAACTGTCCGGCTGCACATCATTGAATATGCTGTTTTGTTACAATAACATGCTCACTGAGCTGGAACTGTCCGACTGTACATCATTGACATGGCTGATGTGCGGCGGGAACATGCTCACTGAGCTGGACGTGACCAACTGCGTATCACTGAATGCGCTGGATTGCAGCGGGAACATGCTCACTGAGCTGGAACTGTCCGACTGTACATCATTGTACTGGCTGGATTGCAGCGGGAACTTACTCACCGAGCTGAATGTGACAGACTGTGCCTCACTTTCGGGGCTGGCCTGTTATGGCAATCTGCTCACAGAACTGGATGTGACCGATCTGCCATTGTATTATCTGGATTGTTCCTATAATTCGATGTCGGATGAAAGCAAAGTGATCGGTTTCACGGGAACGTGGGATGGAATATATTTCATATTCGACCCGCAGAACTGAAGACAAAGGAAAGATTGAGAGAGAGAGAAAAAGAAACAGAAAAACAACAGAAAAGAAAGCGAAAATGCGCAAGGGCATCCTGATGTCCGTGACCGCCGCCGGCAAATAACGGCGGTCATTGCCGTCGGCATGCTCGTCATGCGCCAAAAACAATAAACCATAATGAACAGGTGAGGATTTATCCTCACCTGTATCTCTTTTTTATAAAAAACCGGAACGATCGTCGTCCGCACCGACCTTTTTGTTCATCCGCAGGCATGATATTATCATAATTTTCAATCGAAAATATCCGTTTACGGCATGCGGAGCGGAGCCGTTCCTTACAGCCCCAGTTATCTTAACGGAGTTGAAACATTCCGTCAAAAATATGGTGTCTATATATTTTCTATATTTGCGTTATAAATAGCGATTGGATGGAAGGCCGGATTTAAAGTATATAAAAAAAACCTATGACATATTTGGAAACTTTCCCCTTAATTAATAGAGAATAACATACGACTCCAACTGAAATCTACCGATTACGGATACGAATTTCGTAAACGGATGATAGAAAAAAACGGAACAGGGGAGAAACCGTTCATGAGATCACTCAGAAGAAGTAATAGTACTAGTGAGAAGAAGAGCGGGGCAAATGTTGCGGACAAAGGTTCTAAGATGTTATCGAAGGCCTTATCTTTTATTGTAGCGCTTGTTGCCCTTCTCGCGGTCGCGGTTGTCGTATCGTCTTTTGATTCGACGCCGGACCTTGAAGAGGATTATGAAGATGACGCACCGCTCGGTGCGACCGGCACCAGAAACTTCGGCGGTGTACTATACACACCGACACCGGCCGGCAGTTCGACGGTAACTGCGTCCCGCGGGACCGCCAACCTGTCAACATATAACATAATGAACACTTTTGATTGGGACGATCCGTTGTACGGAGGGCCTGGTTTAGGCACTCCGGAAATAGTCACGGTAACCACCGTAGGATCCTTCCAGGGCAATACGACGAGCTTCACTGTCACTTTCGACACGGTGCCCTCTTGTTATGTAACGACCATATCGGCCAATGCATTCTCCAATGGCACCACGGGTTCCGCGGTCACCAACATCGCCATACCCAGCACGGTGACATCCATCGGGAACTCCGCATTCCAGAACTGTACTCAGCTGAACAATGTGACCATACCCGGAGGATCCATCGGGACCAGTGCGTTCCAGGGTTGCACAGGTCTTAACAACCTTACTCTGAACAGCGGGGTAACGACCATCGGGAACAGTGCGTTCAACAACTGTCGTTTCACCAGTATTTCAATACCCTCCACCGTAACATCCCTCGGGACCAATACATTCTCGAACAACACTGCTCTCAACACTGTCACAGTGAACAGCGGATGCATAGGGAACGGCATTGCCGCATTCTCTGGTTGCACTGCTCTCGCCAATGTCACCGTGACCAGCGGATCCATAGGGGACTCTGCATTCTCTGGCCTAACCTCTGTTGTCAACCTCACTTTGGGCTCAGGGGTAACGACCATCGGGAACAGTGCGTTCCTCGGCTGTCGCATCAACAACGGCGGTGCCGGCCTCACAATACCAGCTACCGTATCATCCATCGGGACCAGCGCATTCCAGAATAACACCACTCTTACCAGCGTCGATATACCCAACGGAACCATCGGATCCGCTGCATTCAACGGTTGCACCGCTCTAGCCACGGTCACCATAGGAAGCGGGGTAACCTCCATAGGAGGGGGTACGACCGCCAACAGCGGTGCGTTCGAAGGCATCACTGCTCTTAAAACTCTCAACTTACCCGCATCCGGGACAATCAATATCGGACAGCGCGCGTTCCTCGGTTGCGGCATCGGCGGTAGTACCAGCGGTGCCTACACTATACCTGCGTCGGTGTCAGTCATCGGGATCAATGCATTCTCGAACAACCTCTCTCTTACTAATCTCACCGTAGATATGGGAGGAGCCGGAACCATTTCGAGCAGCGCATTCACGGGTTGCAGCAGTCTCGCTAGAGTAGATATAGGCACAGGAGTAAGGACCATCGGGGCCAGTGCATTTGCTAGCACACCAATCACAACTCTGATTTTGAGGGAAGGGGTAACGACTGTCGACACCTCCGCGTTCTCTGGTTGCCGTATCAATAGCAACGGCACCAATACCGGTCTCTTTATACCAGCATCGTTAACGACCATCGGTGCCAGCGCGTTCGCGAGCAACGGTGCCACAGCCCCAGGTCTCACCCGCGTCGAGTTCGTTCTACCGAGGGGCAATACGTCCATCGGAGCCAGTGCATTCGCGAGCAACACCAGACTTACTACTGTTGTATTTGGTGTCAACTGCAATGTGGTAACCATCGGAGCCAGTGCGTTCTCAGGTTGTACTACATTATCATCCATTGATCTGCAGAACACCAGAATATCGATTCTCGAAAATTTAACGTTCTATAACACTTCTGCTTTAGCCAACCTAACTCTGCCTACAACGTTGACACGCATAGGTTCAACCGCCGGGACAGATGTGAATTCGGGTCCGTTCAGGAGCAGCGGGATCACGACTCTGAACTTCCAGACCTCTGGATCGAACATAACGATCAACACTTTCTCGTTCGTAGATGCCAACTCCCTGAGGAATCTGCAAATCCCCGCTAGAGTGAATGTAATCCAGAATGCCGCATTCTTCAGGTGTCATTTCACACTGCAATCGGCGACCGGTACATACACCCGCAGTGCAGACGGCTTCCTGATGCAGGGGAGCCAATTGCATACATGGCCCGGCGCGACCACAGGGCCTGCAACAATGCCCAACTATGTGACATATCTTCAACCATGGTCAATGTCTGACTGTCCGCAAGGAACAATATACATAGGAGAATATCTCACAAGCGGTGCCGCTGGCGAGTCATTCCGCCAAACTGACCACGTTATAGATGTCCATATAAGCTACAACCCCACTAACGGAAATGGGTGGCAGAATATCGTCACCAATACGTTCTACTCGTCCTCAGTTCAGAGGATCTTTGTAGGCGAAGGCGGAACCGGCGGCGGCGGGCTCCAATCCATACAGTTCTGCGCATTCCAATATTCGAATCTAAGATATATGAAACTGCCCGCGTCAGTCAACAATATCGCAGAGGGTGCGTTCGCAGTGACATACTATATGGAAGAGATATGGGTAACTTCGACGAACCCGAAATACGATGACAACGGCGAAGGAGTTCTATATGAACTTAACCCAACATATGGGCCTACAATACACTCGTTCCCTTCCCGATATCAGAATGGCAGTAACCCAGTTACAGGCGGGATTATAACCCCCGCAGATCTAGTCGATGAGTACCAGATACGCCCCGGGACCCAAAGGATCGCCAGCTACGCATTCTTTGGCACAAGATTGTTAGAGGTAGAGATACCCGATACGGTCAAGGCCATCGGGAACTATGCTTTCTACGGTCCTTATGACGGCAGGTCTCTGCAGCATCTCTTCATACCGGCATCGGTCGAGATGATGGGGATCGAGATAGTCAACGGAGGCACACCCCACAATATCTTATTGTACACAGCGCCCAGGACGCTGTTGGCCACGGACGCCAATCACGGCGCTCCAGAACCGTATACTGCTGCTGTGCACGGAACCGCCAACGCGCTCCGGATATTCTTTGAAAGAGATACGGACATAATGCATCTCACGTCCGCGGACGTATCGTTCAACGCAAGCGATCCGGTGACCCTTACGGCGACCGAGATGACCGCTCCGAGGTTGGTCGGGCTCTATATAGACTCCACTCGCGGTAACGCTGTCGCTGTCATAGAGCCTGATGTGGACCCAGGGAAGACAACGATCGAATTTGATATGCCGATCGGAGCCGGAAGCATGGTGGGCAGGACGATATATCTTGTCGCCGACGCAGAGGATCTGACGGTAGGGACCGATATAAGAGGGACGCCGCCGCACGGTAACTACACATACAACTACAACGGTGCGCTCAACCAGTTCTTCAGCGTCGCAACGCCTGGAACTAATATACTGGATGCCACAGAACCGTCGAACATAGTGGTCGTACCGAAGGATTATGCTGTCCTCAGCATAACCGGCAACCCGAATCTGGCAGCAGGCAACGTCCCGGGCACCAGCACCCCGATATGGGTATTCGTATGGAATGACACTGGAGCAGGTGGCGCAAAAGGCCCCTTGGCATTTGCGTCCATGCCGATGCAGATCAACGGTACTTTCATAGAGAGATATTCCGTGACCGTTATGCATACCAGCCACACGGTAGCCTCCACATCGTACGGAGCTCTGCCGATAGTGGCGAACCGTGATGCCAGTGATAAGACAGCGGTCGCTGTCGCCAAACCATCTATTGTCGCTCTTACCTCACCGTTCGTGGTAACGCTCGGCGCGGCCGGAGCAACACCCACGGGCGTGACGGTGCAGATGGCCGTGATGTCCGGTACAACAGTATTGAGCTGGGTCGAGCTTGATCCGTCGCAGTTCTCATTGAACGTCTCTACCAGAACGGTAACGATCGACATGGGTGCCAATAATATTGACGGTGTTACAGGTAACATACGTATATGGGCGGAATACGATCTGAAAGTTAATGGCGGCGCCGTGGGCGCCACCAACATAACCGCGGAATCGGCAGGCCAGACGAACGTGACAAGGGTGAAGCACACCCCGACCGCCGGCACGGTCATAGAACTGTCCCAGCCGGTGTTCAAGATATCCAACAACGGGACCAATATTCAAGTGTTGGTGAACGCTGGTGCGGTCGGAGTGACGCACGCTCCTAACACCGACACGTTCACGATAAACGGCGCAATTACCGGTAATGTTGAAGTGTACATCTATCACAGGGTGATCTCGCCCGTTCCGATGTACATCGTCACGGGCACGACCCAGGTGCCGCACGGATACTTAACGGCCTTCACATCGAACATGACCAACTTCGCTATTACGGGCGTTGTCTCCGTGAAGATAAACGGAGTAACGCTCCCCGCTTCCAACTATACGAACACACCCGGCACCCAGCCGGTGACGATCACCCCGCCGTCGTGGGGAGTAATAGGGGATGTCGAGATAACAGCGGAGTGCTTATTGGATGTGCTCATACACTCGAGCCAGCCGGACATAACCATTTTGTCGATCACCCCGCCGAACGCGAAGGATCCGACGAAGGTGCAGTACGGGGACGCAGTGGATGTGAAGATATCCAGGGATGTGTACACAGTAACGATAGTACAGTCCGTATGGACGGGCAGTTCATGGGGAAGCTCGAAGAACCTCGTCCTGGGTACCGACTACGACATAGATCCGAACACGGACACGATACACATATACAGCGTAGAAGGAAATCTTACGATAACGGCGCAGCATGGTATCGCGGTCTATCTGGACAGCCATACCGCAGCTCCGACGTACATAGCGCATAACCGCGCGACGAACTTCACCGTAACGCTGTCGGGAGGCTCGACAGTGGGCGGCGTCATAGTTATGATGGACGGCCTGGCGACACCGCTCGTCGCGACAGTGGCCAGTAACGTCGTGACAATAACGCCTCCGACCGGAGGTATCACGCAGAACCTGGAGATAACGGTGTTCTACGAGATATCGCTGCCGGGAGGAGGGTACACGATAGTGTCGCCGACGCCGTTGCCGTACTCGACCATGCCGGCCGCGAGGCACTATGACACTAACGTCGTGATAACATTCGACAAACCGCTCCTGTCAAGCGTTCTCGTGGAGATGAACGGCGTCAAACTCACATACATGGTGGATTACGAGTTCGACCGCAATGCAGGCACGGTAACGATATACGGGCCGGTGGACGGCCCGATCGTGATGGGATTGGCCAACGAGTTCAAGTTGGGCGACATCATCGGCGGCACCGGTTCTGAATACATCGAATGGCGTGTGTCCGGCGACCCGACATGGACCACGCTGACGACAACGCCGGTAATACGGAACGCAGGAACAATACTTCAGTTCCGCACGCAGGGCATAGCGTCGCCGTGGGTGCTTTCGACATGGATCGGCGCATTCACCGGCACCACCGATCCGTACACGATAACGATCATGCAGGATATGGAGATCGGTATGCTCCTGAGGGATACGACAACCCCGCTGAGCAGCAATCTGTTAACGCTCGGGGACATAGTCGGTAACGGCAGCGTGCAGTGGCGCATCCAGGGATACACAACGTGGACAACGCTCACGTCAACGCCTGTCTCATTCCTTGAGAATGTCGTCCTTGAGTTCAAGCCGCTGCCCGACGAGGACTGGAAGTTCTCGGTATGGCTCGGCGACCTGAGCGGCAACGTAACAACGCCGGCCCCGACGCTTGCGATGAATGCGCCCCACGTCGTGGGCGCAGTGTTCTACGACGACCGGCCGACCGTGACGAACTACACGCTGACGCTCGGCGACAAGATCGGTTCCGGTGACGTACTGTGGCGCGTGCAGGGATACACGGGATGGAACGTCCTGACAACCGCACCCGTTACGTTCGAAGAGAACACGGTAATAGAATTCTCGCCCGCCCCGGCCTCCGGATGGACGTTCTCGGCATGGCTCGGCGACCTCACCGTGGATTCGCCGCCGCCGTTGACCATGACCAAGAACATGGTCGTCGGTGCGGTATTCCTCAACACAGTGGTCGTCAACAAGTACGATCTGACACTGGGCCTTAAGGTAGGCACCGGGGACGTGCTGTGGCGCGTGGCCGGCGGTTCGACATGGACGCTGCTCACAACGACGCCCGTCACGTTCGACGACGGAACGATAATAGAATTCAGCACCGCCGTAACGGGAACATGGGTGTTCTCGGTATGGACCGGCGACCTGGCCCCGGCGGCATCGCCCCCGCGGGTCACGATGAGCAACGATGACAAAGCGGTCGGCGCAGTGTTCATTGACACAACGGACCCGACCAACCGCACGTTGACATTGGGATACAAGGTAGGCACCGGCAACGTCGAATGGCACATAAAGGGAAGCACCGCATGGTCCGTCCTTACGACAACGCCGACGATATTGCCGGACGGCATAGACGTTGAGTTCCGCACAACGGCAACGCACCCGTGGCAGTTCTCGGTATGGACCGGGGATATCGCACCGCTGGAGACCGTTCCTGAACTTAACATGGACGCAGACAAGGTGGTGGGTGCGGTATTCGTTGACACAACGGACCCGACCAACCGCACGCTCACGCGCGGGACCATATTAGGTAACGGTACCGTGCAGTGGAGGATCAAGGGAAGCTCCGCATGGTCCACGCTTACAACAACGGCAGTGATCCTGCCCAATGGGATCGACATCGACCTGATGGCCGTGCCCGCAGCGGCATGGTCATTCTCCGCATGGACGGACGACGCAGCCTCGAAGGCAATAACGCCGACGTGGATCACAATGAA
>Ga0209628_10000919_pt1 | contig 18518 bp, 22 predicted proteins | sample TergutCu122P4_FD_187285 | JGI IMG/M metagenome (GOLD analysis project Ga0209628, IMG submission 187285) | Cubitermes ugandensis P4 segment gut microbial communities from Kakamega Forest, Kenya - Cu122 P4 (SPAdes) (version 2) | ecosystem: Host-associated > Arthropoda: Insects > Digestive system...
TTTTATCATGAAGATGAAGAGCCTGTGCTGCTGCCTGCGCTGCGCTCAGTCCAATCGCCATCATCATCCCGATCCACGCGGACCGTGTTGTTCCCAGGGAAGCCGAACGGCTTGCCCTGCCTTCGATTCCGGCGGGGTGGCAGCGTGCCGGCGTTCGTCGCCAACGTTGTAGCCCTGAATCAGTTTGCTCATCGCTTCGGCGGATGACCGGGTACGGTCGGCGAGGCCGCTCATGTTTCGAACCTGCTCGCCGGAATCCTCGACGGCCTGGCTGACCCGGGTCAACACGGACGCTGTCGTTTCGGTGGCCTTGGCTTGTTCACGGGTGGCCTCGGCAATAGAGCCGATTTCCTGGGACAGCGCGCGCATGGCATTGACGATATCGCCCAGAGAGGTTTGAAACTCGCTCAGGCCCCCGCGCATCTTGGTCGCCCAAACCTGGGTGGTCGCCACGACCTCGTGGGTGCCCGTCGCCGCTTCCTGGATGGTGCTTACCCCGGAAGTGATTTCGGCGGTGGAGGCAGCGGTCTTCTCGGCGAGTTTGCGCACCTCATCGGCAACCACGGCAAAGCCACGGCCTTGCTCGCCGGCGCGGGCCGCCTCGATGGCGGCATTCAAGGCGAGCAGGTTGGTCTGGTCGGCGATCTCCTTGATGCTGGTGGCCACGCGGCCAATGCCGCCAATCTGTTCGGCCAGGCGGTCGACTGAGGCGGCAACGGCATCGAAGGCGGCAAAAACCTGCTCGGCATCCGTAACCGTCATGGACATCGTACCCAGGCCGCTTTCTGCCTGATTCATCGTGGTCATGGCGCGGGTGCGGGCGCTGTTGGCATTGTTGGCAATGCCCCCTGCGGCATCGGCCATTTGTTTCGTCGCACTTGACCCGGACAGAATGTTGTCGATGAGTTGCTCGTTTCGCTCGGCGATCACCCGGGACTCGCCAGCCAGTTCGCCCGAAAGCGACACCAGTTTTTTGTTGGACTCGCGTATTTCCGTGGCGAGGGTATGAAATGCGCCGACCAGGCTCCCCAGCGAGGTGCTGATGTCTCCAAGCTCCCCGGCGAGGGTCGGGGGCGTCACCTTGAGATCTCCCTTGGCGGCACGATTGGCCGCATCGGCGAGTTGCTGCACGCCGCGCGTAATTTTGCGCGACACCAGAAGGGAGAGCGCCAAATTGAAGAGGACTCCAATCACGCCGGTGGCAATGAGCGCCAGAAGCATGGTATTGGCCATCTGCCTGGCTTCGACCAGAGAATTCTCCGCCGCTGCCGCTACCTTGTCGGAAATGGCGTTCAGAGGCTTCACCAGATTGGCGTTGAGGTAAGGCCAATCGTCTTCCATGAGTGCGCGGATGGTATCCATATCCTTGGCGCCGTAAGCGGCGACCATTTTGTCCACGAACTCCTTGAACTTCGGCAGGGCGGTGTCGACCTGTTGCAGCGATTCCGCCAGATCCGGACGCTCGAGCGCCTGGCGCGCCTCCGGCCACAGCGTTGAAATTTCACTGGCGGCCGACCGCGCCTGTTCAGCGCTTTGCTTGGCGGGTGCCTGGCCGAGCAATACAGCCGCGGAGCGGAAACGAAGATCATCCACCGCCGTGTTGATGATCTGCAATTTCGCTACCGGGGTCAGGCCATGGGTTCCGGCAGTCTCCAGATCAGAGACCAGGTGGTTGCTGGATACGGCAGCCAAACCGATGACCAAAAAGAAACCGACAGCGGCCGAAGCCGGCGTCAGCATCAATTGTGTCTTGAGTTTCATGGAAATTCCTTCGCTTCCTGCTTGCAGCGACAGGATACGTTGACATGAAGAACGCCAGGGGTTTCCCTGGCGTTCTTCATGTCACCACGTATGTTGTCGTCGCAGGGTTACCTGTAGACTCCCGCGCAAACGACGACGTCACCCGCCTTCTCGCAGTAAGTGGTCTTCTGCTCCATGGCCTTGGTTTCGGGATTCTGATAGACGTAATCCGTCCATTCCTTGCGGCCGGCCTTGGCCTTCTCGATCAGTTCCTTGCGGAACAGCTTTCCTTCGGCATCCGGCTGGTCCAGCATGTTTTTGCCAACCAGGCGCGGGTTCTTCGGGTGGGCGACCATTTCGCCAGTCAGGGCATAGGCAAACGCGTAGACTTCGCCCTTGACAAATTTGCCATCCTGAATGGCTTTCAGGCCAGCAGCGCGGTCTGCGTTGACCGCCTTGGCCGCCGCGCTCACTTGAGCGACGGCCTCATCTTTCTCGCTGGCGTAGGTCGTCGTGGTCAGGGCCAGGGCGCTCAGAACGCCGAAAAGCAAGTGACGCAGTTTCATTTTGATTGGCTCCTATGTGGTATGAGAACTAGGCGGTAGGGTATCTGGTATTCGGGATTGATGTCCACCTTGGCTGTTGCATTTTGCGAGGATGCTTTCCCGGCAAGGTTTTACCGATGCCCGTCAGCCTGTCAATGGCTGGCAACGCTTTCGCCGAGCAGCAAAATCAAATCGGTTTTGGAAAGGTGCCCAGCAGCTTGCCCTGCGCATCGACCAGCGGCAGGCGTTCGCCGCTATGGCCGGCGAAGGCTTCGAGAACACGCCCCAGGCCCATGTCGGGCGTGACGCGGGGGTAATTCGCGTTGACCAGTTCCGCCGGCAGCGGCGCGGATGGATTGGCGGCGGCGCGCAGCCGGGGCGCGAAGTCGTGCACCGAGATCGCACCGAGAAAGCGGTGGTCGGCATCGACGACATAGACATGGGGCCAGCGCCAGTGCAGGTTGAGCGCCGGTGAAATCGCGCGCCGCGACCCGCCCATCGTGCGCGGCGACAGCCCGCTCGGCGAGCCAGCACCTTGAGCAGCAACAGCGCGAGCAGGCTCGGCCAGACCCAACCGCCTTGCAGAATCGAGTCGACCACGCTGTAGCCGTTGCCCCAGACCGCCGGTTGGCCGATGGAGATCGCGCCGACGATCAGGCCGCCGAGGCCGAGTTTCGCCCACAGCGGCAGCGTAATTCCATTTCCAAATCAACCGATCACTTTGTCGGCTTCGCTTGTCGTGCAACCGCACTGTCTGCGCTTCGCCTTCGCGTGCTCGGCTGATTTAAAAATGGAATAAGTTTGCCGAAACCCTGGCGCGCGGTTTCGAGAATGCCGAGAAAAACCGGCGCGACGAGGCCGGCGAGCAGGCCGAGCAGGGCATAGACGCTCATGCCGGCGTCGGGAGCCAGCGTCAGCGGCGGGATGTGGTAAGCGGGGCCGAAGCCGAGAAAATGGTGCCTATCGGAGCAGCCCTTCAATGTTCGGCCGTTCTACAGCGCGCTTTAACCCCGCCATCGTTTGAGGCAACCCTTTGCGAATTGAGCTGCCGATGATGCGCGAAAATAACGGTGACAGAAAACCGGCAAAAGAAACTCTATGCACAACCGTTGTACCGCTGGCAGTTGGCGAAAGCTCATGCTCAAAGCGCATGACGCACAGAGGAAGCCGGCTTTCCACGGTGAACGACTGATTGGCCACAACCTCTGTCAAAGTGATTTTTGCCTCCGGGCCATTGGACGGTTTCAGTTTTCCGGTAGAGCCGGAAGCAAATGCTCCTGCAATGGATGAGGAACTGACATCGGGATCCCATGACGCCCAGGCAGAAACATCAGCGTAGAGCGCAAAGACGGTTTGCGGTGACGCTTGAACTTCAATGCTTTCTTCAAACTGCACGAATTCCTCCTGCGTGGCCTACGCCGGATTGACGGCGACAGCCTCGACCGGCGGCCCCTGGCGCGAGCCGAGGCGGAGATTGGCGGCGAAGTTGGACTGAACCACGGCGAGGGCGGCGAAACCGCCGTCCGGGGCTGGAGCGGCGGTCATGACCTTGCCGCTGGTCTGGTCGGGGTTGTCCGGCGAGAACAGATGGTCGCCGGCTTGCAGGGCGGTCGCGCTGCGCAGGCGGTAGAGGTGGCGCTTGACCTTGCCGAGGTATTGGGTGCGGGCGACGATTTCCTGGCCGGGGTAGCAGCCCTTGTGGAAGCTGACGCCGCCGATTTTCTCGAAATCGGCCATTTGCGGCACGAATTCTTCCTTGGTCGCCAGCGTGACCAGCGGGAAGGCCGCGCGCACGTCGAGCCAGCGCCAGACCGGCGTGCCGGCCGGGCGTGCCCTGACGGTCAACTTGCGCCACAGGTCGGGCGCGGCGGCGACCGGCGCGGCGACGATGAAGCGTTCCGCATCGAGACGCAGCACGGTGCAGCCATTGGCGGCGATGATGTCCATTGCTGCCGCCGGAATCGGCAGGCCGGCATCGGCCAGGGTTTCGCCAGCCTGAGCGCCGGCGAGGCCAAGCAGCACCTGGTCGCTTTGCTCCGCCAGCTTGACCTTGGCGCGCAGGATGAACATGCGCAGGCGTTTCAGCGTCGCTTCCAGCAGGTCGGCGGCCAGCGCCAGGCGGTAGCCGCCGGCCTCATGCCACAGCACGAAACTGGCCTGCATCCGGCCCTTGGCCGAGCACCAACCGGCATGTTGCGCCTGGTCGTTCTGGAGGTGATTGACATCGCTGGTGAACTGGTTATGCAGAAACGATTTGGCGTCCTCGCCGACGGCATCGATCAGGGCCAGGTGGGTGAGCGGCACGACGACCGTTTGTCGGGCGGCCGCCTGCAATTCCCCGGCGGCATCGCCGAAGCTGAGGATTTCTGAAGAATCACCGCTGAATGCGGCATCGGCGGATTCGAGAAAACTGCGCCAGTTGGGGTTCATGGAAGCTCCTGAAGGGGGTTGGGCTATTATATCGCCCGAATTGACCTGCTCGTTTGACCACGGGCGAGACCCGTCCGCCGCCGCCGAGTTCCCTTGCGCCTTCTGATTAAACTCCTGTTTCTCGCCATCCTGGCGCTGGCCGCCGTTGCCGCCTGGCTCTGGTGGTGGGCGGAGCAGCCGCTGCCACTGCGCGCTTCGCCGGTCGATTTTCATATCGCCAGCGGCAGTAGCCTGCGCGCGGCGATCGGCCAGATGCGCGAAGCCGGCGTTAACGTGCAACCGTCGCTGCTGCTGTTGCTGGCCCGCGTGCAGGGGGCCGATACCAGCATCAAGGCCGGCAGCTACTCGGTTCAGGAAGGCGTCACCGCCCGGCAACTGCTCGACAAACTGATACGTGGCAAGGTCACGCAGGGCGACATGACCTTGATCGAGGGCTGGACTTTCCGCCAATGGCGGGCGCGGATGGCGGCGCATCCCGATCTGCGCGGCGACAGCCGGGGGTTGAGCGAGGTCGAGATTGCCCGGCGTTTGGGCCTGGCGTATCCCAGTCTGGAGGGTTGGCTGTTTCCCGATACCTATCTGTTCGACAAACAGTCGAGCGACCTCGACCTGATGGCCCGCGCCGTGCGCGCCATGGAGCGGCAACTGGCCGCAGCCTGGGCCGGGCGGGCCGATGGTTTGCCCTACCGTTCGCCTTATGAGGCGCTCATCATGGCCTCGATCATCGAGAAGGAGACCGGGCGCGAGGCCGACCGCGAACTGATCGCCGCCGTTTTCGTCAACCGCCTGCGCCTGGGCATGCCGCTGCAAACCGACCCGACGGTGATCTACGGCCTCGGCGAGGCCTTCGACGGCAATCTGCACAAACGCGATCTGCAAAGCGACACGCCCTACAATACCTACACCCGCCGCGGCCTGCCGCCGACGCCGATCGCCATGCCCGGCCTGGCCTCGCTCCAGGCGGCTCTGCATCCGGCGTCATCGAAGGCGCTCTATTTCGTTGCCCGTGGCGACGGCAGCAGCCATTTTTCCTACACGCTCGACGAACACAACCGGGCGGTCAATCAATATCAGAGGAGCGGCAAGTGAAAGGTCGATTCATTACCTTTGAAGGCATCGACGGCGCCGGCAAGAGCACCCACGTCGACTGGCTGGCCGAGTTTTTGCGCGCTCGCGGCCGCGTCGTGCAAGTGACCCGCGAGCCGGGCGGCACGCCGCTGGGCGAACGCCTGCGCGAACTGCTGCTCAATGAGCCGATGCACGTCGAAGCCGAAGCGCTGCTGATGTTCGCCGCCCGCAGCGAACATTGGGCGCAGCGCATCGAGCCTGCTCTGGCGCGCGGCGAATGGGTCATCTGTGACCGTTTCAGCGATGCCACCTACGCTTATCAGGGCGGCGGCCGCGGCCTCGAAAAAAACAAACTGAATCAACTCGAACATTGGGTATTTGGCAACCGGCAACCCGACCTGACCCTGCTCTTTGACCTGCCGCTGGAAGTGGCGCGCGAACGCATCGCCGTCGCCAACCGCGCCCTGGACCGCTTCGAGCAGGAAAAGGCCGATTTTTACCAACGGGTGCGTCAGGCTTACCTCGAACGCGCCCAGACGCACCCAGGGCGAATCCGCATCATCGAGGCCGACAGACCACTCGACAATATTCGCAAACAACTTGAAGAAATAATTTTAACTATTTGTTTATGAACGTTATTGAACTTCACGAATCGGCCTGGAAAAGCCTCCAGGCCCGGCGCCCGAAAATGCCGCACGCGCTGTTGCTGCTCGGCCAGCGCGGTCTCGGCAAGTTCGACCTGGCCCGCCAGTTTGCCGCCAGTCTGCTCTGCGAAGCGCCGCAAGACGATGGCCGGGCCTGTGGCCGGTGTCTGGCCTGCAACTGGTACAGCCAGGGCAATCACCCGGATTTCCGCCTCTTGCAACCCGAGGCGTTCGCCGACGAGGCGGAAGCGGAGGAGGGCAAGAAAAAAGCCAGCCAGCAGATCACCATCGACCAGGTGCGCGGCCTCGATGAATTTCTCACTGTCGGCACCCATCGCGGCGGCCTGCGCATCGTCATCGTCAATCCAACCGAGGCGATGAACCGGGCAACGGCCAATGCACTTCTCAAAACACTTGAAGAACCTGCGCCAAGTACCTTGTTTTTAATGGTTTCAAGCGACCCGATGCGCTTGTTGCCGACCATCCGCAGCCGCTGCCAGGTGGCGCCGGTGCCGCTGCCTTCGGCGGCCCGCGCCGAGGCGGTTCTCGCCGCGCACGGCGTTGCCGACCCCGGCCGCTGGCTGGCCCTGGCCGGCGGCGCGCCGGGGCTGGCGCTGGAATGGGCCAGCTCGGGTCAAAGCGGGCAGGGCGGCGACTGGCTGGAAACGCTGACCAGGCGGCTGGCCGCCGGCCGGGCGGTGGAACCGCTGGCGCTGGCCGGCGAGCTGGAAAAGGCGGTCAAGGACAGCAAGGGCCGCCTGCCCTTGAAGGCCGTGGTCGATGGCCTGCAAAAATGGCTGGTCGATCTGATGCTGGCCAGCAACGGCCTCTCGATCCGCTATTTTCTGCCGCAGGCGGCCACAATCGCCGGCCTCGCTGCTATGATTCCGCCAGCGCGGCTGTTGCAGTCGTACCGGACGACCGTAACGCGCTGCCGGGAAGCCGAACAACCGCTGAATGCCCGCCTCTTTCTCGAAACGCTCTTTCTCGATTACCGTGCGCTGTTTGCCAAAGATTGCCGATGAGCCAAGCCAAACCCCCGCTGCGCCCCAGCGTCCTGTCGCTGAACATCAATTCCAAGTCGGCGCTGTATGCGGCTTTCATGCCGCACCTCAAGGCCGGCGGCATTTTCATTCCGACCACGCGCAGCTACCACCTGGGCGATGAAGTCTTCATGCTGTTGTCGTTGATGGACGACCCGGCCAAACTGCCGATTGCCGGCAGCGTCGTCTGGATTACCCCGGCTGGCGCGCAAAATGGCCGCGCCCAAGGGATCGGCGTGCATTTCAACGATGACGAAAGCGGCCAGGAAGCGCGCCGCAAGATCGAGGGCCTGCTGGGCGGCGTCATGCAGTCGTCACGCCCGACGCACACCCTCTGACCGTGCTGGTCGATTCGCACTGCCATCTGGATTTTCCCGGCCTCGCCGAGCGCCTGCCCGAAACGCTTGCCGCCATGCAGGACAACGGCGTCGGACTGGCCCTGTGCATTGGCGTCAATCTGGAAAACTTTCCCCAGGTGCTGGCGCTGGCCGAGCGCGATCCGCGCCTTTACGCCACAGTCGGCGTTCATCCCGAATACCGCGATGCCGAGGAGCCGACCGTCGAGCGCCTGGTCGAACTCGCCAATCATCCGCGCATCGTCGCCATTGGCGAAACGGGGCTGGATTACCATTGGCACCGGGACAAGCCGGAATGGCAGCGGCAGCGCTTTCGCAACCACATCGCGGCGGCCCGCCGCTGCGGCAAACCGTTGGTCGTGCATACCCGCGATTCCACCGCCGACACCCTGCGCCTGCTGCGGGAGGAGGGAGCCGGCGCGGTAGGCGGCGTCATGCACTGCTTCACCGAGGATTGGGAAAACGCCCGCGTCGCGCTCGATCTCGGTTTTTACCTGTCGTTTTCCGGCATCGTCACCTTCAAGAATGCCGCCATCGTCAAGGACGTAGCGACCCGCTGCCCGCTCGACCGCCTGCTGATCGAAACCGATTCGCCCTATCTCGCGCCGGCCCCGTTTCGCGGCAAGCCCAACCAGCCAGCCTACGTCCGCCATGTCGCCGAAGAAATCGCCCGCCTGCGCGGCCTGTCGCTGGCTGAAGTGACGCGGGCGACGAGCGACAATTTCTTTTCCCTTTTCCGCCACGCCCAGAGGCCCGCGCCACCATGAAAACCCCCCTCCTGCTGGCAGCCTTGCTCGCCAGCCTCTCCCTGCCGGCCAGCGCCGCCACCTACGACGATCTCATCAAGGCCGCCCGCCAGGGCGACACCGCCGCCATTTCGGCGCTGGTGAACAAAGGCGCTTCGGTCGATACCACCGACATCGACGGCAACACGCTGCTGATGCTGGCCGCCCGTGACGGTCACGACCAACTCGTCGATTACCTGATCCGCCAGCGCGCCAAGCTCGACGCCCGCAACGCCGCCGGCGACACCGCGCTGCGCCTGGCCGCCTTCATGGGCCGGCAAAAAGCCGTCGAACAACTGGTGGCGGCCGGCGCCAAACTCAACACCCCCGGCTGGACGCCGCTGACCTACGCCGCCTTCGCCGGCCATACCGCAATCGTCCAAACGCTGCTCAAAGCCGGCGCGGAAATCGACGCGCCAAGCGAAAACGGCACCACGCCCTTGATCGCGGCGGCGCGCAACGGCCATCTCGACATCGTCAACCTGCTCCTGGCCAGCAAGGCCGACCCGAATCGCCAACTGGAATCAGGCGAAACCGCGCTCGACGTGGCGCTGAAAAACGCCAACACCAACATCGTCGAGCGCCTGCGCAAAGCCGGCGGCAAATCCGGGCGCAGCGTCACGATTGAGGTACGGTGAAGCGGGTCAGGCGGTGGCGAGCGTCAGATGCCCGACCGATTCGGCCGCCGGGCGCACCTTGATTTCGATGTCGTAGCCGAGGCGATTCAAACAATCCATCAGCTTGCGCTCGGACAGGTTGGTGAAATCGCCGCGCATCATGCCCGACACCTTTGCTTGCGAGATACCCATGCGCTTGGCCGCCGCTTGTTGCGTCAGGCCAAGCGCACGCATGGCCTTCGTGATCTCGATCGCCAACCCGGACTTGATCTTGAGCTTTTCGGCATCCGGCAGCCCAAGGTCGGCGAAGACGTTATCCGAGCCGTGCCAGACTTCAATGCCATCAATGATTTGTTTGCGCATTCCGTAGCTCCTGTACCATTGCCTCGGCCACCTTCAACCGGGCGCGGATGATGTCCATGTCTGTCTTCGGTGTGGCGATCCCGCTCTTGCTCTTCTTCTGGAAGCAATGCAGGACGAATACTGCCTCCGCAAATTTCACCGTGTAAACCGCCCGATAGGTGCCGTCGGCATCGTCTTCGACAACCTCCAGCACACCAGCACCACCAAAGCCTTTGAGCACTTTTGCCGCGTCGTGTTGGCCGCCACGTTGCGCGAAATCCAGCGCGTAACCAAAGAACTTTCGCACGTCGAGCGGCAGTGCCATCAGATCTTTGTAGCTGCTGGCAATCCATTTGAGCGGTTTTTCTTTGGCGACCATGGGGTAATTTATACCCGTTCAGGTAATATCGCAAATACGATAGGCGGCACGATAGCCAGTCTGATCGTCGTCAATCAATAGCCGCGTAACAAACCTCGACAATATCGAGGTCACGCGGGCCGAGCGGACTCTGGAAGCGGATGGCGTCGCCGCAGCGCGCCTTGATGAGGGCGCGCGCCAGGGGGGAAATCCAGCTGATACGGCCGATGGCGGCGTCGGCTTCGTCGACGCCGACGATGGTGTAGGTATTCTCAACGCCGTCGCTGTCGGCGACGGTGACGCGGGCGCCGAAGAAAATCTGCTCGTTGTCGCCCTGGCGCAGCGGGTCGACAACCTCGGCCAATTCGAGGCGTTTGGTCAAAAAGCGGATGCGCCGGTCGATTTCCCGCAGGCGGCGCTTGCCATAGATGTAGTCGCCATTTTCCGAACGGTCGCCATTGGAGGCGGCCCAGGCGACGATATCGACGATGCGCGGACGTTCGCGCTTGACCAGTTCCTCAAGCTCGTCGCGCAGGCGGGCGTGGCCGGCCGGGGTGATGTAATTGCGCGTGCCGGCGGGCAGGCCGGGCGCGGCTTGGGGTTCTTCCTCGTCGTCGCCGTCGCTTTCCCGGACGAACGCCTTGTTCATCAATAACCGATGCTGTAATGCTCGACGTCGACGCGGATCAGGTCGCGTCCGAGAACGGCGGCCGTGTTTCTGGCGAACTGCTCGGCCCAGGTGCGTTGATCGTGGAAGCGCTTTTCGCCGGCATATTTGGCGACGCTGAGGATGCGATCGACGGCGAGAATCTTGCCGGTCGGCGTATTCACATCGCATTCAAGGGTGTCGAACTCGCGATCAAACCATTTGCGCGCTTCGTCGATCATGATGCCGCCAGAGAATTTGAAGTCGTACTCGCAATCCTTGCCGAAGGTCACAATCACATGATGTTGCATTTCTTTTTCCTCCCGTCGGGTGTTCGGGCTATTCTAGCAAAGGAAACTGTCAGGAGTTGAACATGGCCACGCACCCGTTGAGCGATGCCGACATCGGCGACATCCGCGAGCAGTTGCACGAGTTGCGCACGGAGCATCGCGATCTCGATCAGGTGATTGCCCATCTGAGCGACAATCCGCCGCCCGACGAGTTGCTGGTTCGGCGTCTGAAAAAACGCAAACTGCTGCTCAAGGACCAGATCGAGTTGCTAGAACAGATGCTGATTCCCGACATCCCGGCCTGATTTCCATGTCCTGCTTCGAGCACGCCGCCGATGCCTTCGGCGACCCTTTCGTTGTCGAGGATCTGCCGCTACGGCGGCCCGCCGCCGGTTACGCCGTGCAGATGCTCGGCAGCGACCGGCTGCTCGACCGTCGCAGCGGCGATTTTCTGCCGGTTCGCTCGCCCGCTCTGGCCGGCCTGTTCGCGACCTTCGCCGCCGCCCGCCAGGCGGCCGCAGCCTGGGTCGACCAGCATTGCCGAACGCCGGCCGAGCATCGTCTGGCCATTGTCCCGGCAGCCTTCGATGACCTGCTCGAACGCCACGTGCTGATCTACGGCGTGCTTGAAGAATGAGAATGCAAAAGATTTTGCACGGGTTCTACGGCAATCCCGCCTGGCGGCGCACCGCCTCGATGTAGGCGGCGGCGTCGAGTTGGCCGCCGTTCTGTTGCGCCCGCCAGACTGTTTCGGCCAGGGCTTCGAGCAGGATGTGCTCGGCGGCATGGCGTTCCATGCGCCGGGTCAATTGCTCGCAGGCGGCGCGGATGCCGGGCGGCTGGTCGATGCTCAATTGTTCGTGGATCGCCAGGTGCAGCGACAGGTGCAGGAAGGGATTCATCTGCCCGCCCTCCGGCGTCCATTCCTTGTCCAGCGCGCCTGCCGCATCGGCCAGCAGGGCGTGATATTCGGGGTGGCGGGCGGCCAGGTCGGCGGCGGCGACTTCTGCGCCGACCAGCGGCAGGCGTTCCTGATGTTTACGCCAGGCGTCGCAGAAAAAACGGCGAACCTGTTCGCGCGAGGGGTTAAACATGGCGGCTCCGGTAAAGCAGGGTCAGGGCGGTATTCTGGAATAACTGGTTGCCGCTGGCGGTCGGGGCGATCTGGCCGCTGCCGTAAGCGCCGAGCAGCGGCACGCCGGGAAAGCGTTGGCGAAAAGCCAGCAGATCGCGGTCGTCGCCGCCGTAGAACAGCGGGCCGCGGCCAATGCAGGAAAACATCAGGGCGAAGGCCGGCGGCGGCTCCACGACGGCGGCCAGCAAACGCCGCATTTCCTGCTCGGCGGCCAGCGGCTGGCGCATGGCCCAGGTCAGCGGCTGACCGGCGGCGAGCGAGGCGGTCAGCGTCAGCGAACCGTCGGCGTTGGCGGCGAGAATGCCGATGGCCGGCGCGTCGTCGGCGACGATCACGGCGACCCGGTGCAACGGCTGCGCGGCGCGCAGATCAGCCGGCAGGGCGCGGCGCAGGCTTTCAACCGCCGTCTGGCCGGCGACGCGGCGCAGATCGTAGCCGGCGCATTGATCGACGCGCTGGGCCGCGCCCAAGGGATAGAGGCCAGCGGCTCGCAGCATCTGGCAAGCGAGACCGGGCAGCGCGATGGCGACGCCTTCCGGGCCGCCCGGACGCGCCTGATTCCAGGTGGCGGCAGCGCTTTCCAGCAGGCCGGCGCGCGGCGGCGATGCTGGCCAGAGGTAGGGCAGGGCGGTGCGACCGGTGAATGACAACAACGGCGTCGCGTCCGCCGTGGCGGGCGGCAATTCGCCAAGAACCAGCGCGACGGCGGCGGGTTGGTCAAGCAGCCAGCCGGCTTCGGTCAACAGGCCATTGGCGGTCGCGCCGCCGATTTGCAGGCAGCCGGCGGCGCTGGCCGCGGCGAGGATGGCCGGCGTCGGCTGGCGGGCGAATTCGCGGCTGAGCAGCAACAGCACCCGTTCGGCGCGCTCCAGGCCGGCGGCGGCCAAAGCCTGGCGCACCGCCGCCGCCGCCAGTTCCTTGTCCGCTCGCGGGCCGCTGGCGCAGCCGGTGGCCGCCTTCACGCAGTCTTGTCCGGCCAGACGCACAGGTCGGCGACGATGCAGCGCGCGCATTCCGGTCGCCGCGCCTTGCAGACGTAGCGGCCGTGCAGGATCAGCCAGTGGTGCGCGTCCTTGCGAAATTCCGGGGGCGTGACGCAGAGCAGCCGGGCTTCGACGGCATCGACGGTTTTGCCGGGGGCCAGGCCGGTGCGGTTGCCGAGGCGGAAGATGTGGGTGTCGACAGCGATGGTCGGCTGGCCGAAGGCGGTGTTGAGCACGACATTGGCGGTTTTGCGGCCGACACCGGGCAGCGCTTCGAGGGCCGCCCGCTCGGCGGGCACCTCGCCGCGGTGACGTTCGAGCAGCAACTGGCAGGTGGCGATGATGTTCCTGGCCTTGGTCCGGTACAGGCCGATGGTGCGGATGGCGTCGATCAGGCCATCCTCGCCCAGCGCCAGCATGGCGGCCGGCGTCGGGGCGATGGGAAAGAGGCGCGCCGTGGCCTTGTTGACGCCCGCATCGGTGGCTTGCGCCGAGAGGATGACGGCGACCAGCAACTGGAACGGCGTGGCATAGCCCAGTTCGGTGGTCGGCGCCGGATTGGCGTCGCGCAGGCGGCTGTAGAACTGGACGATGTCGGCTTTTTTCACGGCGGGCGGCGATTGAAAGGCGGTGCGGAATACGCGATATTGTACGGGACAGGAGTTTTGACAGAGAAAGAGATGGCCCCTGTATGCCACTGACGTCCGAAAAAGACTATTTCGACCCGGCGCAACTGGTCGAGAACAGTCCGGTTCCCACCATCGTCATCAATGCGCGGCACCAGATCGTGCATTGGAACCACGCCTGCGAAATCCTGACCGGCTTGCCGGCGAGTGACATGATCGGCACCTGCGATCAGTGGCGGGCTTTTTATGCCGCGCAGCGCCCCCTGATGGCCGACCTGATTATCGACGGGATCAGCGAGAGCATCATGGATCGCTACTACCACAATCGTTTCCGGCCCTCGGCGCTGATCGAGGGGGCCTACGAGATCGAGGATTTCCTGCCGCATTTTGGCGAGGACGGGCGCTGGCTGTTCGTTACCGTGGCGCCGCTGCGTAATGCCGCTGGCGAGATCGTCGGCGCCTTCGAGACGTTACAGGATGTCAGCGAACGGCGTTATGCCGAAGAGGCGCTGCGCGAGAGCGAGGAGCGTTATCGCCAGTTGAGCCTGACCGATCCGCTGACCGGGCTGTTCAACGCGCGCCACCTGCACGAACGTCTGCTGGCCGAAATCGAGCGGGCCGAGCGCTATGACCGCGCGCTTTCGCTGGTGGTCATCGATTGCGACGATTTCAAATCCATCAACGATCGCTTCGGCCACATCGAAGGCGACCGTGTGTTGCAAGTGCTGGCCGGCGTCATCACCGAGTGCCTGCGCCGTACCGACAGCGCTTATCGTTACGGTGGCGACGAGTTCGTCCTGCTGTTGCCGGAGGCCGACGGCGAGGCGGCCTACGCGCTGGCCGACCGCCTGCGCGGCAACTTCGCCGCGATCGAGACGCAGAGCGCCGATGGCCGCGCGATGTGCTGCTCGGTCAGCATCGGCATCGCCGAATACCTCGCCGGCGACACCGGCCAGACGCTGATGCGGCGGGCCGACGGAGCGGCCTATCAAGCCAAGGAGGCGGGCAAAAACCGGGTCGTGATGAGCGGCGACGCGGCGTTGGCGAAAAGTTAACCCCTACGATAGGTGTAGTTATTTTGCCGTGATACAGCCGCGGCGCGCAGGAAAACGGGCATAATTCATTGATGAAAATTGCCGGCCATACGTTTTCCGTCATATTTTTCTCAATTCTGCTGATTGCCGTGCTGGCCTGGCTATCCCTGATCCGGCGCGAACCGCCAGAGCCGCCACAACCTCCGGCCGCGCTGCTGGGCATGCCGGGTGAGATATTGCAGACGATTCTGCCGCTGGCGCCGATCGAGGGGCTTGATCCAGAACGTGTCGCGCTCGGCAAGCGTTTGTTTCACGATACCCGCCTGTCGGCCGATACGACGATTTCCTGCGCTTCCTGCCACAACCTGACGGCTGGCGGCGCCGATGGCCGGCGTTTTTCCATCGGCATCGGCGGCGCGATCGGCAGCATCAATGCGCCGACCGTGTTCAACAGCGCCTACAACCTGGCCCAGTTCTGGGATGGCCGGGCGGCGACGCTGGAGGAGCAGGCGGCCGGGCCGATCCAGAATCCGATCGAATTGGGGGCGACCTGGCCGCAGATACTCGGTCGTCTGGCGCAGGACGCCGACCTGGTCGCCGACTTCGGTCGCCTCTATCCAGATGGCCTGACGACGGCCAATCTGCTCAACGCCATCGCCACCTTCGAGCGTTCGCTGATTACCATCGACTCGCGCTTCGACCGCTACCTGCGCGGCGACCGGAAAGCGCTCAGCAAACAGGAAGAGGACGGCTACTGGCGCTTTCTCGAATATGGTTGCGCCAGTTGCCATCAGGGCAGGCTGATCGGCGGCAACATGTACCAGAAATTCGGCGTGCTCGGCGACTACTTCGCCGGCCGCGCCGTGACCGCCAGCGACCTTGGACGCTACAACGTGACCGGCCGCGAGGAAGACCGTTATGTGTTCAAGGTGCCGAGTCTGCGCAATGTCGCCCTGACGGCGCCGTATTTTCACGATGGCTCGGCGAAGACGCTGGAACAGGCGGTGGTCGTGATGGCCCGGTATCAGCTTGGCCGCGACCTGTCGACGGCCGATACCGAGGCCATCGTTGCTTTCCTGCATACCCTGAACGGCGTGTTGCCGTCGTCGGTCAAGCCATGAGCGAGGCAGCCGCCGTGAACCGTGGCGTATGGCGCTGGCTGGGTCTGATTGGCGGCTTCGTCGCGCTGCTGGGTTTGCTGTTCTGGCTGTTTTCCCGAGCCGAGCAGGTTGCGCTGGCGCCACACAATGACTACATGCAGTCGCTGGGCCGGGTGCAGCAGGCTGACATCGAACTCAATGCCGCGGTGCTGGCCAATTATTCCGGTCTGCTGCACAACTACGATCCGCTGGTGCGTCATGTCGCCGACATCGGCGCCGAAGAGGCCAGCCTGCTGGCTATTCCCGGCAGCCTGGCGGCGGCCGATCGCAACCGCCTGCAAGCGCTGGTCGAGCGGCTGCTGACCCGTCTGCGCGAGAAGGCCGGGGAGGTCGACCGCTTCAAGCGCAGCCGTTCGGTGTTGCGCAATTCCGAGATGTATTTTCCGCGGGCGGCCGAGGAGATACTGCATCAGGCCGGTCAGCAGGCGCCCGAGGAACTGGAGCGCTTCGTCCGCCGTGTCATGGCATTGTCCGCTGGCGCTCCGCTCGCCGAGCGCCAGCAGTTGTCAGCGGAGCTGGAGCATTTGCGGCGGCAGAATCTACAGATCGCCGGGCCGCTGTCGCTCAACCAGTTGCTGGTGCATGCCGAACAGATCATCGAACTGCGGCCAGAGGTCGATGCGCTGGTCGGGCGCCTCCTGGATCCGTCGTCGAGACGGTTGCTCGAGGAGGTCAGCAACGCCTATATCGAGGGCTACGAGGGGGCGCTGCGCAACGCCAGCCGTTATCGTCAGGCGCTTTACCTGGCCACCGTGCTGCTGGTCGCCTATGCTCTGTATGCGCTGCTTCGCTTCGAGCGCGACCGGCGCAAGCTGATCCGGGTTCACCATCATCTCGCCGCCGCCCACCACGATCTGGCCGAACGCTATGCCGCGCAACTGGCCGCCGAAAGCCAGGTGCGCCTGTTGGCCACGGTGTTTACCAATTCCACCGAGGGGATGACCATCACCGACGCCGAGGCGCGGATCATCGCCGTCAATCCGGCATTCAGCGCGATTACCGGGTATTCGGCCGAGGAGGCCGTGGGGCGGACGCCGGCCGTGCTCAAATCCGGCCGGCACGGGGACGATTACTACCGCGCCATGTGGTGGGCATTGCACAACGACGGTCACTGGCAGGGCGAGATCTGGAACCGGAACAAGGACGGCGAGGTGTACCCGGAATGGTTGTCGATCGCCGCGGTACACAATGACAAAGGCGCCACCACCCACTATATCGGCATCTTCATCGACATTTCCGAGCGCAAGCTGAACGAGGCGCGCATTGACCACCTGGCCCACCATGACGTGCTGACCGACTTGCCCAACCGTCTGCTGCTGGAAGACCGGGCCAGGCAGGCGATGCTCAAGGCGAAGCGGAGCGGCAAGCCGATGGCGGTGATCTTCGTCGATCTCGACCGTTTCAAGAACATCAACGACACGCTCGGCCACGAGATCGGCGACCAACTGCTGGTGCAGGCGGCGCAACGCGGTCTGTCGGTGCTGCGCGATACCGACACGCTGTCGCGCCAGGGCGGTGATGAATTCGTCATTATCCTGGCCGAGCTTGAACAGCGCCAGGATGCCATGCAGGTCGCGCGCAAACTGCTGGCGGCGCTGAATCAGCCCTACCTGCTGGCCGGCCACGAGTTGACCGTTACCGGCAGCGCCGGCATCGCGCTCTATCCCGACGACGGGCAAACCCTCTCCGAACTGCTGCGCAAGGCCGACGCGGCGATGTACCGGGCCAAGGCGGAGGGGCGCAATACCTGTTGCTTTTTCTCCGCCGAGATCGATACGGCCTCGCTCGGCGAACTGCTGCTGGAGAGCGAGCTATACGGCGCCCTTGGCCGTGGCGAATTGCTGCTGCACTACCAGCCCAAGATCGATGCGGCGAGCGGGCGACTGGTCGGCATCGAGGCGCTGATGCGCTGGCAGCACCCAACGCGCGGCATGGTGCCGCCCAGTATCTTCATCCCGATCGCCGAGGCCAACGGTCTGATCCATAGCCTGGGCGAATGGGCGATCCGCACCGTCTGCGCCCAGCAGCGATCCTGGCTGGACGCCGGCCTGGCGACGGTGCCGGTGGCGGTCAACATCTCGGCGCAGCAGTTTGCCCAGCAAGACCTGCCGCAAATCGTCGCCGGCGCGCTTGCCGAATACGCCCTGCCGGCGCACCTGCTTGAACTGGAACTGACCGAGTCGCTGCTGATGCGCAATGCCGGGCGTGCCGCCGAAGTGCTGGATACCCTGCGCCGGCTCAACATCAAGGTGGCGATTGACGATTTCGGTACCGGCTATTCCTCGCTCAGTTACCTCAAGCAGTTTCCGGTGCAGGTGCTGAAGATCGACCGCGCCTTCATCTGCGAAATCGACGAAACCGGCGAGCGGGTCAAGCTCGCCTCGGCCATCATCGCCATGGCCCACGAGCTTGATCTGGCGGTGGTCGCCGAGGGCGTCGAGACAACCCTCCAGCGCGACTACCTGCGCCGCCACGGCTGCGATCAATTCCAGGGCTACCTGTTCGGTCACCCCATGTCCGCCGCCGAACTGGCCAAACGGCTGGCCGCCGGCTGCTGTAGAGAGGGGGAACAGGCCAATGTGCCGACCTGAATTTTTGGCGTCCCGCCCCCACCTTAACCCCAATACTTGTCACTTAAGAATCTGAATCCTCTCATTGATGATGATTGGTGGTTGCGGCGAGGGGTGGCGAGGTCGAAGTGGCCATTTGCTCATCT
>Ga0209628_10000920_pt1 | contig 18514 bp, 18 predicted proteins | sample TergutCu122P4_FD_187285 | JGI IMG/M metagenome (GOLD analysis project Ga0209628, IMG submission 187285) | Cubitermes ugandensis P4 segment gut microbial communities from Kakamega Forest, Kenya - Cu122 P4 (SPAdes) (version 2) | ecosystem: Host-associated > Arthropoda: Insects > Digestive system...
ACCTACATGATTAAAACAGATGAAAAAATAGATGATATTTACAAGGTGTTGGATGTACTTGTATCGCATAAAAAGGAATTAGAAAAACCACGAAACCCGAATTTCAATTCCATACCTCATTGATAGTTATTCGAACCAATTCGTTGAGTTTTGCATTTTCGGGCTGATTATTTTGGGAAACAGTTTTAATATAATTTTTATAATACTCAATTTTTTGCTCAAGGAAATCGTTGAGAATCTGATTTTTGGGTTCTTCGCCAATTTCCATTCCTGCAATTTTTCTTGAAAGTAAGTTATGAATTTCTGTTTGAACACTTATGTCGGTTACCTGACTCTCAACAAGTTTTTGAAACTCCATAGGTGCCATGGTGTTGTTTTGTTTTATCCAGTCACAAGCAAGTATTGGGCGTAAAACGTAAAAATATTTTTTTGTTCTTACAATATCCTTTGTGAAAAACTCTTTAAAATTTCCATCTGCCATGTTAAGATAATGAAATAGACAAGATTTTGGGTTAAAATACTCTTTCGATAATGTTCGAAGCCTGTCGGCAGTAGAGAATTGTTGCAAATAAACAGTCGGGCTATGGAGCCATTCCAATAACAGCGGATTCGATTTTCTTAAAAGTCGTAATGTTTTTTTCAATTCCCAACCTGCAAGGTCAATGTCGTTGGGCAATATTATCTCTTGACTGTCTTTTTTATCGTCAATACTCAAATACCAATCGGGATGATGAATGTAGATATATCGCACATCCCAATCACTATTAACTGAAGCAAAACCCCATGCACGACTTCCACTTTCACAGGCATACAAAATTTTAATGTTGTGCTGCTGTTCAAGTTTAAAGAGTTCTGTTTTGATTTCTTCAGTCATGTAATTTGCTGATTATCAGTTTGTGTCCTCGAAGGGATTCGAACCCTTGACCCAATGATTAAGAGTCATTTGCTCTACCAACTGAGCTACGAAGACTTGCGACGGCAAAAATACGAAATCTTACGATACATTTAACTCGTAATGATTTTTTATTGTATTTTTGCAGTAAAAAATGTTTAAAGTTTAATATTATGAAGAAAATCGTCTTTTTATTATTCGGGTTAACGTTCTTGATGTTGTCGGCGCAGCATCCCATCAGCAACAAAGGGAACAGAAATCAAACCTATCCTGCTGTAACCGCTGTTAATCCCGATGTAATGGCGTTAGTGGATCAGGTTTCAATGCAGAATTTGGAAAACAGCATTCGGTGGATGCAAAATTACATCCGCGATGCCTGTTTACCTGCTGCTTTGGAAACACAAAACTGGCTGATAGACTATTTTGAGAGTTTTGGATTGGATGTTTATGTGCATTATTTTACGAATTTCTATTTTATTGACACACTTGAAGCAGGAAATGTTGTAGCAATTCAACGAGGAACAGAATATCCTGACGAATACATTGTAATTTCATCACATTACGACCAACCTGATAGTCCGGGCGCCGACGATAATGCTTCGGGAACGGCAGGCGTGTTGGAAATTGCACGTATTTTAAGTAAACATTCATTTAAACGTTCTATCATTTACATTCCATTTAATGCAGAAGAGTATGGAATGATGGGAAGTATTCCATTTGTAGAGAAGTGCGCAAAAGAAGATTTAAAGATTTTGGGCGTTTTCAATTTAGATATGTTGGGTTTTTTCCCCGATGATATGGGAACTTTGACTATGTATTCCGGTTCATCCAAAATATCAGACCGTCTGTGGGAATATTATCAAACCGTTGCAAATCTTTATGTTACTGATATTCCGACAAAACGTTTTACTTCAGGTGACAGTTACGGCGGCGACCATCAGTCGTTTCATATTTATGAATATCCAGCGTTGTACATAGGCGACATAGAATATCATCATGGCTACAATCTATGTTATCACAGACCTTGCGATACGCTTGGAAGTGGAGTCAACAGTTTACCATTGGCACAAGGATTCGTCAAAGCAACATTGGCAGCAGCAGTAGAATTGGCAAATGGATGGCTACCACCTCAAAACCATAGCGCCGTTCCTTCTGATTCAAAAATCACTGTCAGTTGGGGTAAAGCGCCTGAAACATCAAAATATAAATTGTTTAAAAACAATATTTTACTTACAGAAACCACAGAAACAACATATATTGATACCGATGTAGTTAACGGAACAGAATATATGTACTATGTAAAAGGAATCCGAACAGGAAACGGAGAGGAAAGTCCCGAATCAAATAGAGACAGTATTGTACCATCTTTGCCATTAGCGTTGCCTTATTTTAATGATTTTGAAGAAAATACAGATGGATGGCGAATAAACAACGGATGGGAACGAACAACATTACAACATCATTCAGGGACTATATCCCTTACATCAGCAAATGTTTTAATAAATTTTTTTTCTATAGCCGAACTCTGCTGGTTTCCCATTCCCGATACCACTACAAATATTTCGCTAAGTTTTTATCTCAAAGGAAGCCTTATTAGTGGAAATATTTCACCCTATAATTGCTTCATAGAGGTTTCTACTGACAGAAAAAAATGGGATAAACTGATGAAAATATCGGGAAAATTTGATAAAGATTGGTTTTTTTGTCAAGTATCTTTGAATCAATATATTGGAGAACCTTTTGTACAAGTTAGAATTCGGGTGGAAACTTCAGGAGAAACTAATACAAATATAGTAGGTATATTGTTTTTCGACGATATTGGTATTAATTTCACAACTACTCCACTCAAACCCATTCCCGAAAATTTTCGAATCACAGTATATTCAGAGAATCCGAAAATTGTCAGATTGGCATGGGATAAGATTACAATACCTGTAATGGGTTATAATTTGTATAGAAATAATATAAAAATCAATAGTAGTATTATTACAACAACATCCTACGAAGATAATTATTTTACATCAATAGATAATTGTTACCGCTTAACCGCTGTTTACCCGGGAATAGAAAGCGGCTTTTCCAACGAAGCCTGCATTAAAGATGTTAGCATCAAAGGAACCATTCCTTTTTCAAACATTCGGATTGTTCCCAACCCTTCCGAAGGTAGGATGAACATTGAAACCGGATTGTCATCGGCATATCATCTTACAATTTATAACATGATTGGAATAAAAGTATTCAATATAGAATCGTTTAAGGATGGGATGTTGGATATTTCAACCCTTCCGAAAGGGATGTATCTTTTGAAAATTGCTTCAAGAGACGATAGTGTTGCGAAAAAGATTGTGATACAATAATTTTTAATGATTAATGTTTAATGATTAGCCCCTTTTGCTTTCGGCATTTTCTACCCCTATCCCCTTCGGGACTTTCCCCAAAGGGGAAAGAAAAAGGAATAAAGTGTTTAAGGGGAAAAGAAAAGGATGTAAGTGTTTTATTTTAAAATTTATAGCAATGAAAAAAGTATTCTTTTTATTTTTCGGATTAACGTTTTTAACGTTATCGGCGCAGGAATTAATTAATAACAAAGGAAACAGAAATCAATCCTATCCGGTTATTACGCAAACAGATCCTGCTATTGTTCAATTAATCAATCGAGTAGCGCAGGACAGTTTGGAAGCCCGTATCAGATATATGCAGGGTTTTTACAGAGTGGCTACTTCACCGGCGGCTTTAACAGTGCAAAATTGGTTGGTGAATCGTTTTGAATCTTATGGATATGGAAACAGTGATATTTCAATCCACTATTTTAAAATCGGTTCTCAGCAATTGGATGCAGGTAATGTAGTTGTGGTAAAAAAAGGGTCGGAATTTCCCGATGAATACATCATGATTACTTCGCATTACGACCATTCAACATTTTCTAATCCTGTAGGTCCTGGCGCTGACGACAACGCATCGGGAACATCAGGTGTGATGGAATGTGCGCGTTTACTGAAAGATTTTCCAACCAAACGATCTATCATGTTTGTACCTTTCAATGCAGAAGAGTTTTGGATGGAAGGCAGTTTACCTTTCGCTCAAAAATGCGCTACCGAAAACATGAACATTATTGCTCATTTTAACATGGACATGATTGGATGGTTTCCACCCGGAAACCCCAATACCATCATGGCTTCGGGATATTCTTACATCTCTAAAACGCTTTTCGACTACTATTTCAAAACGGCAAATACCTATATTCCGTCCGTTCCAACCATTCGTTTAAGCGATGGCGACAGTTACGGAGGCGACCACATGCCTTTTAACATGTATGAATATCCATCGCTGTATATCGGCGATATTGAATATCACAACCAGCATCCTTGCTATCATAAACCGTGCGACACGCTTGGAAACGGCGTCAATCGTTTAGATTTGGCAAAATATTTTGTACAAGCCACTTTAGCGGCTGCCGCAGAGTTGGCAAATGGTTGGTTACCACCTCAAAATTTGAGCGCCTGTTCGGGAACGGATAAAATAACCGTTAGTTGGGATCATTGCAGTGGCTCGGCTTTATATAAAATATATAAAAACAATACCCTTTTGGATATTACGGCTGAGAACAGTTATATAGACAGTGATGTTGAAAAAGGAAAAAAGTATGAATACTACGTTGTAGCGCTTGATTGTGAATCAAAAAAGGATGGATCCCCGTCAAATAAAGATGTGATAACTTTTGTTGATCCTTTACAGTTACCCTATTCCAATGATTTCAGCGCCAATAAATACGGATTTGAACAAAGTGATTGGGTACTAAAAAACATAAGTGGTAAAAGTTCTCTATGTAATACTTCCGGTAATGGAATGGTTGTTGACAACTACCTTTCTATGGCAGAAATGGATTGGTTTTCAATTCCAAAAGATACCGCAAATATATCTGTTCGTTTTAAATGGCAAGGCAACTTGCAGGGAATTTGGTATAATACGGGATTGTTTTTTGAAGTTACAACCGACCGTAAAACATGGCATAAAGTCGCTTCAATTTCAGGTAACACAATGGGATGGAAAAATTGCAAATTTTCATTGAACGATTATATAGGAGACGATTTTCTCCAACTCCGTTTTCGATTGGAAAGCAGCGGCGCTCAAAGTAATTCTACTTATCCAAAAATAGGCTATATTACCGATTTTGAAATCGTTTTTGAAGGTATTTCCGGTATCCAGGAACCTGAACAAAAACCTTATTTTAAAGATTTGATTATTGCCCCCAATCCTACAACAGGAAAATTCAACATCACTACCTTCCAAGAAATGCCCTATCAAATAACGATCTATAACATGTCGGGACAAAATATTTTTCAACAAAGTGATTTCCAAGATGGAGTTTTAGATTTATCCTTCCTTCCGGCAGGTGTTTATTTCGTTAAAGTTTCTGTTGATAAGCACAGTATTGCGAAGAAAATTGTAGTACAATAAATCAGCGTATAAAGATTTTGATTAATGAGATTTTTTTGTAATAAATTGTTTGTCAATAAAATAAAAATAAAACATTTGTTTTGTAAAAAAAAATCAATATATGATAACTTTTTGGTTATCTTTGCAGCGTCATTTTTTTATAGTTCTAAACGTAATGAAATATACTGAATTTCACAGAAAGATTATCAGGAATGGTTGGAAATTCATTAAAGCAACAGGTAGCCATTACTTTTACGAAAAAGATGGCAAAGAATCACCACCGATTCCTTTTCATGGCTCAAAAGAAATATATGAACCTTTAAAAAAAACTATTGAAAAACAAATGGGGCTTAAATAACCAATATATTATAAAAATAAAATAATAGGAAATAATATGGAAAAATTAATTATTCATTTAGGGGCAAGTTCCAATAATTTCGGGGCATTTGCTGAGAATTGTTCTGGTATTTACGGTGCCGGAAATACTATACAGGAAGCAAAAGAAAATGTTTTAGAAGGATTAAGATTGTTTAAGGAACAGAATAAAGAAAATTTACCGGATATTTTAAAAGGAAAATATGAAATTGAATTCCATTTCGACGTTCCTTCATTTCTTCAATATTATTCAAAAATATTCACAAAACCGGCGCTTGAACATATTACAGGAATTAACCAAAAACAGTTATTTCATTACGTTTCAGGGAAAAGAAATCCATCAAGAAAAACAGTTGAAAAAATAGACCACGCACTTCACAGACTTGCAAATGAATTGAATCAAGTACGTTTGGCTATTTAAAATAATTTTGAATATTAAAGTTACTATAAGAAAGATGAAGAAAAAAAATTATTTACTCCCCGCCACCATCATTTTCGTCATTTTGATGGTTGACCAGATTTTCAAAATATGGATAAAAACCAACATGACCATCGGTGAAGAAATTCCGGTTTTCGGCAACTGGTTTCTGCTGCATTTTACCGAAAACAACGGTATGGCTTTCGGAATGGAATTTTTCGGGAAATCGGGGAAGTTGATACTTAGCATATTCCGAGTTTTTGCCGTAGCCGCCATCGGATTTTATTTGTGGCATTTGATTCGTAAAAAAACATCAACAATGATTATCTTTTGTTTTTCTTTAATCATCGCCGGAGCATTAGGCAATATTCTTGACAGCGCTTTTTACGGATTGATGTTCAGTGAAAGCACGCCATACAATATTGCCGTATTGTTTCCGGAAAGCGGCGGATATACACATTTCCTGCATGGGAAAGTAGTTGATATGCTGTATTTCCCTGTCATAGATATTGCTAAAAACACAGCGCCTTCGTGGATGCCCGATTTCTTATTTGGGAACGACGGACATTTTATTTTTTTCCGTCCAATCTTCAACATTGCCGATTCGGCAATTACCATCGGAGTTGTCCTGCTTTTAATTTTCTTCAGAAGAATGAAATAATAATAAAATAAAAAAAACATTTATGCGTTATTGTTCGGTAAATCAATTAATTTATACCTTTGCGGCTTATTAAAAACTGAGGTGGATAGAAAAAAGAAGAAAAAAATAATAATATACCTGATGATGCTCAATATCTTTTCTGTAGCAACGTGTTTGGGACAAGATGTGGTTTATAGTCAATTTTACGCTAATCCACTCTATCTTAACCCATCACTTGCAGGATCAACAATATCGAAACGTTTATCCGCAAACTACAGGAATCAGTGGCCCTCATTAAACAATGCTTTCACATCCTATAGCGTATCATACGACCAATACATTGATGGAATAAGCGGCGGAATTGGTGTTTTAGCAAGTAGAAATAGCGATGTTGGAGGGTTACTCACGACAAATACGGCACATTTAATGTATGCTTTTCGCTTACAGGCTTCAAATAAGACAAATATAAATATGGGACTTGCCGCCGGACTCTATCAGAGAAGAATTGATTGGGAAAGTTTAGATTTTGCAGACACCGATTATGATCCGCAGGCAGATTATAAATATAATTCTCGTTTAGTTCCTGATTTTAGTTTTGGGGCAGTATTAGGGCATAAAGATGTTTTCTACGTTGGGACAGCTCTTCACCATCTATCTCAACCTGTTATAAGTTTTTCCGATTTGGATTTAGACAAACTGCATCTTAAATATACCATTCATACAGGAGGCAATATCTTTTTAAGCAACGCTTATTATTTAGATGAACCTCCGAAAGTAACTTTATCCCCTGCTTTAGTATATATCTATCAAAATAAATTCCAACAAATCAATTTAGGAATGAACATTACAGTTTATCCGTTTGTATTCGGAATATGGTATCGAAATGCTTTAAAAAATTCAGATGCTATCATTGCATTAGTAGGATTCCAATTACGAGGGTTTCAATTCGGATATAGTTACGATGCCACCATATCTAAATTCTCAAATGCAACCGGTGGCGCACATGAAATATCTTTAGGATTCCGTTTTGCACCAAGTCCATTATCTAAACGCACATTAGAAAAACAAAAAGAAATTCCATGTCCGCGTTTTTAAAATAAATAGTAAAATAGTAAATAAAATAATAATATGAAAATCAACGTAAATTTCAAGTTATTGATGTCAATTTGCATACTTTCAACCTGTTTGTATTCATGCCAAATGGGGAAAGGCAGTAACAGAAAATCATCATCGGCAACAGGATGGCAATTCAACGATCCGAAATATGGTGGATTTGAAAGAATCAACTATAGCACAGGTGGAATATCTGCACCTAATTTAGTACACATTCTCGGAGGCACTTTTATAATGGGAGCCACACAAGATGATGTAATGTCCGATTGGGATAATATTCCGCGAAGAATAACAGTAAATTCTTTCTATATGGACCAAACCGAGGTGAGCAACCATAACTATTGCGAATATTTATTTTGGCTCAACCGTGTTTTCGGATCCGTTGAAAACAAAGAACAACGCGCAGTATATATTAACTCACTGCCAGATACAATGGTTTGGAGAGAACCTTTGGGATACAACGAACCTTTGATAACGCTCTATTTACGTCATCCGGCATATCAAGATTATCCTGTTGTTGGAGTCAGTTGGCGTCAAGCAACCGATTTTTGTGTATGGCGTTCGGACAGAGTAAATGAAAAACGCCTGCTTGATAGAGGATACATCACAGCCCTCGATTTAAACCCATCTCCCGATAACTATTTCAATACCGAAACCTATGCTGCAGGTCTATATGCTACTGCCTCTCCCAATAAAAAAGCAGAAGGTAAAAATGCCACTTACGCATCAGGAACGCTACTTCCCAGTTATCGTCTTCCAACAGAAGCTGAATGGGAATATGCAGCATTAGGATTAATTGGAAACACTTACGGAAGCAATATAGAATCACGTAGAATATACCCATGGAATGGAAGTAACGTTCGCATACCAAATCAAAAGAGCAAATATTACGGACAATTTTCAGACAACTTTAAACGCGGTAGAGGGGACTATACCGGAGTTGCCGGACATCCTAACGACGGTTTTGCTATTCCTGCACCCGTCGGTTCATTTGCACCCAATGATTTTGGTCTGTTCAATATGGCAGGAAATGTAGCAGAATGGGTACAAGACGTTTATCGTCCGCTTTCTTTTGAAGATGTGTATGACTTTAATCCTTTCCGTGGTAACGTGTTTCAAGTAAATGTAACAGACCCCGAAACAGGACAACCCGTTAAAGACCCAATCACAGGGAAAATACAAAAACGCAATATTGACGACGCCGACTACGAAGACCTGACCTCTTTTAACTTCAGAAAATCCGACTATATCAACTACAAAGACGGTGACTGGGAATCACTGTTGGTTGATTATAGAGACATAAGTAAAAAATGGTCGGAACCCGACCCCACTTATGGCACAAGAGATATGTACACCTATGACGACATGGACGAACCATCAAATATCCGCTCCCTTATCAGCGATAAAACAAGAGTGGTAAAAGGCGGCTCATGGAAAGACCCTGCCTATTACCTCAGCCCAAGCGTTAGACGCTACTTAGACGAAGACCGCGCCGCGAATTACATCGGATTCCGTTGCGCAATGAACAGACTTGGAGACTAAAAATTAAGAATTATTGATTTTGAATTTTGAAAAATAAAGGCTGCCGTAAATGGCAGCCTTTATTTTATATTTTTACAAATTTCTCACTAAACCATCGCCCATTATAAAATACTTTTACGAAATAAACACCTGATGATAACCTGTTTACATCCAATTCTAAAGTGTTTCGTGAAGGTGCATTAAACCCGTAAAGTGTTTTACCTGTCATATCCACAATATAAATATCTTTCACGTCGCTTTTTTTAACCTCAATTTTCAGGATATTGCTACAAGGATTGGGAAATACTTTGATAACATCCGAAACGGTTAATTTTTCCTTTTCCTTTTTTATCTCTTCGTCGTATGGATTTGGAACGAACTTGTCTTCCGGATTGGCATTTTTACTTTGTTCAGCCCATTGTGGATTGTTACAATCGGGCATTAGCGTATATTGTTTGATTATTCTCACGATAGCGTCGTTCAACTTTTCAACATCATATTGATCGGTTGAAGGTTTGATGTGTGCATTTCCGATGCCGCTGTCGTCGGTTAAAAACAAATAAGTACCGTTGGTAGCCAAAGCAAAAGTACGCATCAAATATTCTCCGTCCTTTTTAATATCACTGCAAGCAATCGGGACAATACGAATTCCTTTTTTCGCTGTTAAACGAAGTTGCGATTCAAGTCGAGCAAGGACTTCGGGCTGGGTATGAGATGGCGCATCTAAAACAATAAAAAGAATACGTGCTAAAGCGTCGTCATCCCAATCTTCATTTGTAATGCTATGATATAAAGCAATGTCCACCGCTTCGGGATAATCTCCGCCGCCGCTTGCCGATTGCGCTCTCAGAAAATCAAGTGTTTCATTAATATTACTGTTCAGCGAAGATTTACGGGTCAGATATTCATCACCATGGTCGCGATAAACCATACAACCTGTCCGCAACTGTAGTTCGGATTGTTGTTTGTGGACTTTTTGGATAATATCGTCTAACTCGGCTTGTAAATAACGTATTTCATCGCTCATTGAACCGGTTGCATCAATCATAAAAAAAATGTCCACCTTGTTTCGTTCATTACATCCAACATCTATTTGCGCCGTATTAATACCTTTTTCAAATGGCGTTACATTGGATATTTCTGCTGTTTTCCCTTCATATTCAAAGATAAGTTGCAGGTTTTTAGATTTGATTTCGACATCCGATTTGAAGAAATTATGCCATAATTCTGCTTTGCCGGTATTATCGGTTTTTGCTTGCCAAAGAATATCTCCATCGCTATTTTTCAAAGTTACATGCGCATTGACGACAGGCATTCCTCGTTTGTTGGTCAATTGTGCGATATAGCGATGTATTGGATTGAAACCCAAGATGTTGGCATACTGATTAAACTCATTTTTCAAAATACCACCCCATAAATTCCACTTGGCAAAATCATTAACCTCGCCTGATGTAAGCAATCCCGCGGAAATACGAGTGGATTTCTTTTCTTTTATTTCGGATGCGGCGGCGACTTCGGAAATAATGAATATATCAGATTCATATATAGGAACTTTATAGTCAATGATTTCGATGACGTCTAATGTTTCCAAATTGGGTTGCAATGTAACATCTTGCAGTACTTTTTTATTAGCGCCTATGACTATTTCCTGAATCTGAGAGGTAGCATATCCAATGCATGAAATTTGAATGGTATATGTACCCGGCAGGATAAATCTGACAGTATAATTCCCATCAAAATCAGTTTGAGCGCCTGTAACTACTTTATTTTCGAATAACAGCACTACATTAGCAAAAGGGATAGGCTCGCCCGTTTTTCTGTCAGTAACAGTTCCTGATAATGTCCCTTTTCCTTCTTGTGTCGAATCAATTATTTGAACGTAAGATTGCCCTCTTGTTTTTATTGAGATAGAATCTTCGGATTGCGCATAACCAACAAAAACATTGATTATCAAAAATGCAATTACGATTAATCTTTTCATAATAAAGTATTTAAAGTTTTAATTATTAATTCATCCATTTGATCATGATAGTTAAAATTCGCAGTTTTGAAAAAACGATGAGCAATGACCAAGCACACTGTAAGCGCATCGTGTCCCATGGCGGCGGATAATCCGTATAAAGCGCTGGTTTCCATTTCGTAGTTGCCCACTTTTTCGCCGGCAATTGAGATCTTTTCCAATTTCTCATTAATATCGGGAAAAGCCAATGGCAAATTAACCACTCTGCCTTGTCCTCCGTAAAAACTTGGGGATGTTACTGTTATAGTCGTCAAAAATTTTCCACCCAAACGGCTTAACAAATAATCGGATGCTGAAACAACGTATGGATGCGGCAGTTTCTTCGACCATTCCATTTTTTGTATAAACTCCTCCGTAGCCGCTTCGTCTATGACATTTTCCGTATCGTAAAAATATAAAATCCCGTCAATTCCTACTGCCTTTGAAGAAGCCAAATGAGCGCCCAATGGAATATTGACGTCGAAAGCGCCACAAGTTCCAATGCGTATCAACTGTAAACGCCGATGATAATCTTCTCTGATACAGTCGTTTTTCACATCGTAATGCGCCAAAACATTCAACTCGTTGATACATATATCAATGTTATCAACGCCCATACCGGTGGACATCACCGTTACGGGTTCGCCTTTGTAGGTTCCAATGTGAATGACAAATTCACGATTTTGTTTTTTCTTTAAAACGCTGTCGAATTTGGAAGACACCGTTTCGACGCGTCCCGGATCGCCTACTAAAATAATTTTATAGGTCAATTCCTCCGGTTTCAAACCGAGATGATAAACCGAGCCGTCGCTGTTTAAAGGGAGTTCTGATAAGGATTTCATTTTGTTTATTATTAATAATGATTTTTTTTAAAAAAAATAGTTGACATTTGTTGTAATTTTAAAAAAAAGTTTGTACCTTTGCACAAAAAAATACCTTTGGTCGTAAGAGCGGTGTATGCCGGTGCGTAAATCCAAAGGTTTTTTTATTGCTCAATGGTACTGATACAGTATTGTATTTTTTTGTTTTCATCACTTCTAATAACACCAACTGTTAACTTAATATTTTCAAAATACGGCATAAATGCATCGGTTCGTAAGTTCATAATTATCATTTCTTTATATCGTTTTTGATTTTCTACATCTTTCTTAGGTTTGTCTCTTCTTAATTCAACAGAATATTGTAAAATTTCATCAAAAGCACACATTGCCATTGTATATTTATAATTTCTTGCTGCTTTTTGAACGGTTTCGGAAATTCCTTCAAATCTAACTAAAATATCGCTTTTTAGTGAAAAATTGTATTGTTTTTTTGTTTTGTGTTGTGCTTGCCATTTTCCGTAAATAGCCCAAACTATTTGTTCTCTTATTTTGAAATTATTTTTATTGTTAGTCTTTGGAATTGAATAGCCAAGAATATAGATATTGTCGGTATCTTCTTTGATTTTGAATGGTGAAATTTTATAGGTCAATTCCTCCGGTTTCAAACCGAGATGATAAACCGAGCCGTCGTGATTTAAGGGGAGTTCTGATAAGGATTTCATTTTGTTGTTAATTACATCATATTCCTTCTCTTAATCAAAAACTGCATCAGAATTTGATTAAATCCTTGATTTATATCTGCTTCTGCAAAGTCAATCTGATATTGTCCGCAGCGGATTTTCAGTTCGTTTACAAACTCGCGCTGTTGTCGGCGGTATGCTTCGCGTACTTCGTGCGGCGTCAATTTGAGTTCCTGATTGGTTTCAACGTCGATAAATCGTGTCGGAACGTTTTTAAAGTCAAAATCAATCTCTTTAGAGCGGTCAACTACGTGAAACAGAATCACTTCGTGTTTGTTGTGGCACAGATGTTGCAAGGCTGAGAATACTTCGTCGGTTGATTCTGTCGTTTCGAACATGTCGGTAAAGATTATCACCAACGAGCGACGATGCGATTTTTCGGCGAGTTCGTGTAGTGCAGCTGCTGTGGAAGTAGTATGTGCGCCATCGGGACGACTTTGTGCTAACAATTTTTCCAACTGCATAAACAGAAAATGCTGATGAGTACTGCTGGAGCGGGCATGTGTTGTGAATTCTATGGTATCGGAAAAAAGACTTAACTGCGTTGCGTCGCGTTGTTTGTTCAACATCACCATCAAAGCCGCTGCCGCATATACTGAAAATACAATCTTGGATGGGTTATATGGGTCAATCTGTTCTTTAAGAGGATAATACATGGATGATGAGTTGTCAATAATCAGATGACAACGCAGATTGGTTTCTTCTTCGTAACGTTTGACAAACAGTTTTTCGGTACGGGCATAGAGTTTCCAGTCAATATTTCGGGTTGATTCGCCGGTGTTGTAAAGCCTGTGTTCGGCAAATTCGACTGAAAAACCATGAAACGGACTTTTATGAAGCCCCGTTATAAACCCTTCAACAATTTGTCGAGCCAAAAACTCTAACGATGTATATGACTGTATTACAGTACGATTTATAGGCATACCTAAATGAAAATACGATTTTTCTTACAGCAGTTTTTCGAGTTCATTAACCAATACACTTTTGGGTTGATCGCCAACAAGTTTTTGTAACACTTCACCCGATTTCATGTAAACAATCGTCGGAATATTACGTACTCTAAATTGTGACGTAATGCCCGGATTGTGATCCACATTCACTTTCCCAACAAGCACTTTGCCTTCATATTCAGCCGACAACTCGTCAATCGTAGGAGCAATTTTTCTACAAGGACCGCACCATTCAGCCCAAAAATCTAATACTACCGGAAGGGTCGATTTCATAACCACTTCATCAAAATTTGCATCTGTTATTTGTAAAGCCATGATTAAAATATTTAATTAGATTATTATTAATTTGGAGTGCAAAGATACATTTTAATTAAAAAACTCAATATGGATATAAAAAAAAGTTATCTCGTTTTTATGAACAAAAAAAAACGGAAAATATCAGATATTAAATATTTTCCGTTAGTCAGTCCATTGACCGTGAAGGGTTTAATCTTGCTCTTCTGAGCGAAGTTTTTGAATGTAGCGGGCTTTAATAAGTTGGTCGCGACGGATAACCGATGGCTTTGTAAACTTTTGTCTGATGCGAAGTTCACGAACTACGCCGGTTTTTTCAAATTTACGTTTCAATTTCTTTAAAGCTCTGTCAACAGTTTCGCCCTCTTTTACAGGTACAATGATCATAACTAATACTTCCTTTCGTTAAATAAATACTATTATCCTTTTTCTCTCAAAAAAGGGGTGCAAAGGTACATTTTATTTTTTAAATTAAAAAAAATCGTACATTTGCAAACATAAATTAGAAAGTATAACGTAATTAATATAACAATCAAGATGATACAGTCTATGACAGGTTTCGGAAAAGCAGGTGTTACTTTCGGAACAAAAGCAATCAATATTGAGATAAGGAGCGTAAATAGCAGACAGATGGATTTGTCGTTACGATTGCCGGCGATTTATCGTGAAAAAGAGCCGGAAATACGCAGTATGATTGCACAAGCGACTATGCGAGGGAAAATGGAACTTATCATCACCATTGAATCATCTTCCGACAACGAAGATTATGTATTAAATCACGAGTTGGCAAAACGTTATCATAGCGATTTGAAGTTGTTATCAATAGAAATAGAGGAGAAGATGCCCTGCGATTATATTTCAATCATTTCCCGACTTCCCGATGTCTTTAAGGCGGCAATTCCGGAACTAAATCCCGACGAATGGAAAGTCGTTTCAGAAGGATTGTCGGAGGCATTGGACAAGATGAACACCTGTCGTAAAAACGAAGGTGAAATACTATGTCGTGACATGATGTTACATGTCAGAAACATTTTGACCTATCTAAAAGAGATTGAACCTTTTGAAAAAGAACGTATGGAAAGTATTCGTTCGAAAATGAGGACTGCGTTTGTCGAATTTGATAACCAATCAGGATTTGATGAAAACCGTTTTGAACAGGAATTGATTTATTACATTGAAAAACTTGATATTACGGAAGAAAAGATACGTTTGAAAAAACATTGCGACTATTTCTTTCAAACTTTAGACGAGCCCCAATCATCGGGTCGAAAACTTGGTTTTATAGCACAGGAGATGGGACGTGAAATCAATACTTTAGGCTCAAAAGCCAATCATTTTGAAATACAACGCTTGGTTGTATTGATGAAAGACGAGTTAGAAAAAATTAAAGAACAGTCGTTAAACATTTTATGACATTTCATAAACCCTTGAAACCATAAGCAATGGAAACCGGAAACAACAAAGTCATTATCATATCTTCACCCAGCGGAGGAGGAAAAACCACCATCATGCACCGTTTGATGGAATACATTCCCGAATTGGAGTTTTCTATTTCTGCATGTAGCCGTTTGCCCCGTTGTGGAGAAGTTGACGGTAAAGACTATTACTTCCTTTCTGAAAACGATTTTAAAAGAAAAATAGTCGAAGAAGCCTTTTTAGAGTGGGAAGAAGTGTATAAAGGAAAATTTTACGGAACACTCAAATCAGAAGTTCAGCGTATTTGGGACAAAGGTAATTATGTGATTTTCGATGTGGACGTAGTAGGAGGCTGCAATTTGAAAAGTTATTTTAAAAATGAGGCGCTATCCATATTTATCATGCCACCAAACATAGAAGTGTTGCGAGAACGTCTGCTTTTAAGAAAAACCGAAACAGAAGAATCTATTAATATACGTGTGTCGAGGGCGCAATTTGAGCTCACATTCGCCGACAAATACGATGTGAAAATAATAAACGACTACCTCGAAAAAGCAGTTGAACAAACCAAAAAAGTCGTGATGCGATTTTTAAGAAAACAATAACGTGAAAAAGAAAACAATCGGACTACTCTTTGGCTCATTCAATCCGATACATATCGGACATGTATCTTTATCTAAATATTTCCTTGAAAATTCGGACATCGAAGAAGTATGTTTAGTAGTATCTCCACAAAATCCGTTAAAAGAAGAAACATCACTATTACCTGCTTCGGAACGTTTAAAGATGACATTAATAGCAGTAGAAAATATGCAAGGTGTTTCTGTTTCAGATATTGAGTTTTTTTTACGAAAACCTTCCTACACCGTTGATACGTTGAAGTTCTTTTCCGAAAAATATCCGGAAAGCGAATTTATACTAATAATTGGCGAAGATAATTTAACGATTTTTGACCAGTGGAAAGATTATCAATACATCCTCGACAATTATAAAATTTATGTTTATAACCGTTCAGGATACTCGTTATCACAGTTATCACCTTTTTCACAACATCCGAATGTATTTTTTTTTAAGGCGCCATTGTGGGACATATCTTCTTCATCCATACGAAAATTAATTTACGAAGGGGAAAATGTGAAAGGCGTTCTTCCTGAAAAAGTTTACGATTGTATTAAAGAGTATAGATATTATAAAAGTTAATAAAATCATAAAAAAAATTAAAGAATTAAAAAAAATGGCACTATTTTTGCATTGTAAAAAGCCAATAAAAATTTGTTTAATTTAACACATAAAAAATTATGAAAAAACTTTTTATTACATCAATGTTGGCAATTTTTGCCTTTGGCGCAATGGCGCAAGATTCTACTAATCCGACACGTAAAAACGATGGACTTGTACGATGGTCTTTCGGGATAAAAGGCGGTGCGGATATGTATCGAGTTACTCCTTTTACTGATGTGGTAAGTCCGGATGGTAAAGAGTACACACGCTTTGAACAACGTTTACATGCAATTAGCTGGAACGGTAACTTCTTTTTAGAGTACAATCCGAATCCTGTTTTCGGAATCGGATTAAACTGCGGTTTGAGCAATTACGACAGAAACGGACAAGATGGTGATCAATACAAGTATTATGGTCAAACCATTGACGGGATTCTGTACAACTCCATCAACATTTCCAACCTTGTCTCCCCACAACGGACAGGCGGATGGAAAAAAGTTTCATTTTATGTCGGTTCGGGAATCGGGGCAGGATTTTTTTCATATAAACAAACCCCAAATCTTGCAACTTTAAATACGTTAATTACAGCAGACAATAAATATTCCGACAAAAAAGTCAGCCTTATTTTAATGGCAAATGCAGGGCTTGATTTCTCTTTGGCTTCATGGCTGTCATTTATGTTGGAAAGCGAATACAGGTATTACAACATGGATAATTTAGGAGGAGTCAGCAGTTGGTCGAACGGCAACGATGCTTTTTTTGCTAATGCAGGTTTCCGCTTTAAATTAGGTTGCAAACGTAATGTACGGAACATGACTTACGACGAATACTACAAACCACAAGGAGTTTATGACCGTTTAGCAGCAATGGAAATAGAAAATGCTGCCATGAAAAGAGAACTTGAAGAACGTATTGCCGCTGTTGAAAAGGAAAATAGCGCCATCAAAAAAGATATTGGAGACGTGAAAAAAGATGTTGACGGTATCAAAAACGATGTGAAGGATATCAAAAACACATTAGAAAAAATGAATCAAAAAGAAGTCGTTCAAAAAGTTACTGCAACAGCAGAAAACATTGAATTTATGACCGGTAAAGCTGTACTTACCGAAGAATCGAAGCAATTATTAGACGAAGTTGCATTGTTACTCAACAGCATCGCCTGGACGAAAATGGACATAGCAGGTCATACCGACAACGTAGGTAATGCCGATAAAAACAAAAAATTATCTCAAGACCGCGCAGACGCAGTGAAAGAATATTTGGTTAACAAAGGATTAGATGGAAACAAAATGTTCAGCGTCGGTTATGGATCCGAAAAACCTATTGCAAGCAATAACACAGAAGCAGGACGTCAAAGAAACCGCCGTGTAGAATTTGCAATAAAATAATACACCTTGTTCCAAAAATGAAAAACTGCCGTCAAAAATATTTGATGGCAGTTTTTTTTATATCAAATATTCGGTCATGGCACAAATTGAATGATTAAGCAAATTTTCCATACTGTCCGTTTTTGAAATAATAACGGTCAATATCATGTCATTCAATTATTAGTGCGAAGGTAAGAAAAAAATCACAAAATCAGATAAAGCCATCAGCGAGAAAACAACCTTACAGAAATACCTGCAAATCCTCTCAGACAAAACAAAAAATGATTTTCTTGAATAGTCCCATCAACGA
>Ga0209628_10000921_pt1 | contig 18511 bp, 14 predicted proteins | sample TergutCu122P4_FD_187285 | JGI IMG/M metagenome (GOLD analysis project Ga0209628, IMG submission 187285) | Cubitermes ugandensis P4 segment gut microbial communities from Kakamega Forest, Kenya - Cu122 P4 (SPAdes) (version 2) | ecosystem: Host-associated > Arthropoda: Insects > Digestive system...
AGCACCTGTTGAAGGGCAACCGGATCACATGGTGATTGATTTTACCCCTTTGTCTTCAAAAGGGGACATCGACAGAGCCGCCAAAAGGCTTTGCCAAGTATGCAACCAACCGGGGTTGGTTGTTTCGATTTAACGATGAATAGGCGGTTATTTCTTTCAAAGCATATCCAGCGGATCAATATCAACGATCCATTGGATTTGGTCGGGCGTTTTTGTTCCGGTGATCGTTTGCGATAACGCCCTTCGCATCAGTTCGGTGTCATGAATATGCAGATGAATGTGAAAGCGATAAAGCGCACGTAATTTCGCAAAAGGTGCCGGGGCCGGACCGAGCAAGCGAAACTTCGCTCCCTGCTTCGTCTCCAATTCGCGGCGGAGTTTTGCCGTGAACTCCTCAGCGAAACGCTTGGTCGCCTGTTCGTCAGGACCGCGAAAGACAACCCGGAGCATTTTCGAATATGGCGGATAATCAAGCACTTCCCTTAGCGGTAATTCCTTTTCGACGAATTGCAGGTAATCGTGCCGTGACGCCGCAAGAATCGCCGGGTGGTCCGGACTGAACGTCTGCACAATCACCCGGCCCTCCTTTTCACCGCGACCGGTGCGGCCGGCGACCTGCGTAATCAAGTGGAACGTCCGCTCCGACGCCCGGAAATCCGGCAGGTGCAACGCCGTGTCCGCATTGATGACACCAACAAGCGTTACATTCGGGAAATCCAATCCCTTGGCGATCATTTGCGTTCCGAGCAGGATTTGAATCTCCCCGCTCCGGAACCTTGCGAGTGCCCGTTCGTGTGCCCCGTGCCCCTGCATGGTGTCCGTGTCCATTCGCAAGACGGTGGCGTCAGGAAAACGGTTTTTGATTTCCATTTCCAGTTTCTGCGTCCCGAATCCACTGTACCGGATACCGAGAAATCCGCAATTTGGCTCCGGACACTTCGTCGGGGCCGGAATCTGGTGGTCGCAGTAGTGACACAGGGCGATTTCCTCGGTCCGGTGATGGGTCAGCGAAACATCGCAATCGGGACAGCGCACCGCTTTGCCGCAAGCCGGACACTGGATTTGCGTTGAAAAACCGCGACGGTTCAAGAGGAGTATCACCTGTTCCTGACGGCGGAGCGAGTCGGCAATCGCCGCATGAAGCTGCCGGTGAATCGCTCCTTTGGTCTCACGGGAGCGGACTGCTTCACGGAGATCGACGATCTTCACCGGCGGCAACTCACGACCACGGACACGGTGGTGCATTGAAATCAGCGTGAAATCGCCGGTTTTGGCGTGGTGCCAGCTTTCCAACGATGGTGTCGCACTGCCGAGAACCAACGGGACCGATTCCATCTCCGCCCGCCGCCGGGCCACGTCGCGGGTGTGATACCGTGGTGCCGAGTCCTGTTTGAACGAATTTTCGTGTTCCTCGTCGATGATAATGAGTCCAAGCCGCGGCACCGGGGCGAAAATCGCACTCCTGGCCCCGACGACAACCTGGATTTCACCCCGGGCAATCCTGTTCCACTGCCGGCTTCGCTCGGCGTCGGTCAGGTGACTGTGCAGCACCGCAACGTCGGGAAAACGGCCTTTGAACCGCCCGACCGTTTGCGGCGTCAAACTGATTTCCGGCACGAGAACAATGGCTTGCTTGTCGAAGCGGACGACCTGTTCGATAGCCCGGATGTAGACCTCGGTTTTCCCACTTCCGGTAACGCCATGCAGCAAAAACGTCCGATGCGTCATGTTTCGGACCGAGTCGATGATGGTGTCAAACGCTCGTTGCTGTTCGGGATTGAGCGTGTGGGCAAGCAGATCGGCGGGGTTGACCGGCGGAGCGTCAAGCACTTTCGGGGCGGTTTCCCGACGGATCGTTTTGACGCGGATCAGGCCGAGCCGTTTGAGGGCCTGGATCGGAACCTGCGAGCATTTCGCCGCCCGGCACAATTCGGAGGTCGAAAGCGGCTCGGCGTTTTTCCGGAGCGTTTCGAGAACGTAAAGCTGCTTTTTTGTGAGCAACGGTTCGTCTTTTTTTCCTGTTTGTAATTTTTGTAACGTATCGATTTTCTTTTGAAAATCGTCGCAAACGTAAAGAACGGTCGTCAACCGGGTTGCCGCCTGGCCGCGAACTCCGGCGGGAAGCATCGCTTCGAGCACGGTGCCAAGCGGACAGAAATAATAGTCGGCGATCCATCGGGCCAGATCGAGCATTTTCGCCGACAAGAGCCGCTCGGAATCGACGGTACTTTGAATCGTTTTCAACCTGGCCCGCTCTTTGACATCAACGGTTTTGACGCTTTCGCCGATGAAGTACCCAAGCGTCGGACGGTTTGCCTTACCGAGTGGCACCATGACACGCATCCCGGGAAAGAGTTGTCCTTCGAGCGTTTCCGGGAGAAGATAGTCAAACGTTCCGTCGAGTGCCGTCGGAAAAACGATTTGCGCAAGCCGCAACGGTTCGGCATTTTTCCACGCCCGAAAAGGCGTGTCCGATTCCATCGGGTCTGCGTTGAAAAAATTGCGTTGCGACATGAAGAGTGGGGAGTGGGGAGTGGAAACTGGAGAGCGGAGAGAAAATAACGTCCCTCTCTCCACTTGCCTCCAAATCCTTGAATTTCAACCTTTTTTCATCTTCTTATTTTAACATATCAGGGAAGGCGTGTAAATGTTATTTCCGGACGGAGTCTGTCGGCTGTCGAGTCTGTCGCGAAACCGAGTTTGGCCTCTTGTTTTTGCGGCGAATGAAAATATAATGGGGCGGGCGGTGGTTGGGAAATTTTTTGGCCCGGACGAACCACGCCAGCCTACAACCTCACAGGAGAACTTCGTTATGTTTGGTACTTTGGTTCCTACCGGCGGCGGTGACGATATTCCATTGAAGAAAAAGGAATTGATCGTTGGTCGCAATGAGGAATGTGATATTGTTCTCCGATTTTCGAACGTGTCGAACAAGCACTGTAAATTTGTGCTTTCCAACGGGTATTGGTACGTTGTCGATATGAACAGTTCCAACGGCGTCAAAGTCAACGGGATTCGTGTAACGGACCGGCGAATTGATCCCGGGATGAAAGTGGTGATCGCCAACCATGCGTTTCACCTTGATTATAACCCCACAGATAACGGCGCGGTCGGCGCGCCACCCCCGGATTTGCTGGACGCCGATGTTTTCTCCCGATCACTCCTGGATCGGATCGGTCTGAACAAAACGCCCGAAAGAAGGCTGGGAAGTTCCGGAGTCCACGACAAACCAAAACTTACACCGCAAAAACCGACCATCGATTACGACGCCCTCTCCATTGATGATATCGAACTCCGTTAGGACGATCAGGCTTCAGAAGAAAAACCTGATGCCTGAAACCTGATGCCTGACACCTGACACCTGATGCCTTCCCGTAAAAAAACGACTGCGGAATTGTACATATTTTGCACGATCTTTCTGGTCGGGTTCGTTTTCTTTTGGCTTCACGGTTTCGCTTGGGTTTTGCCGCAGTGGAAAATGCTCAGTGAATCCGTTTCGGGTGATTGCACCGTTTTGGAAACGCGAATCGAAAGCCGGGAGGAAGAATCGGCAACACTTTATCGTCCGGAAATTCGAATTAAGTTTACCGCTGGCGAGGGAACGGTCGTGATATGGACGTATGATGCCGACACTTTGACCCAATCGGGCGGTTTTTCCACGAATCGCAAAACCGCCGAAAAGGTCGTGTCCCAATTTGAGGCCGGAAAAACGTATACTTGTTGGTATCATCCGAACGATCCGGAAAAAGCGGTCCTCAAGCGGGAAACGTCCATTTGGGGCTGGTACTTTCTTGCGATTCCGATCAGCCTGATGTTTTCCGGTGTCTGCGGAATCTGGTGGTCGCTTCGGATTTTCAGCGTTTCCGAAGAACGTCGGGCGGCGTCAAACGAAAAACGCAAAACCTCGCCGCTTGCGCTGCTCGGCGGGGCTTCTCCGACGCTTCTTCCGACGGTGCCTGATTCCCGGATCATTAATGAGAGTCCCGGTACATCTCTGGCGTTTCGGCTTCCGGTCTCCTCGCTTCCTTCACTTCGGTTGATCGTGTTGACGATTTTCACCATCGTCTGGAATACGATTTCGTGGACGATTTTAGTCTGGTCGCTTTATCATTCCAGCGGAGCGAGGCACGAACTGTTGTATTCAACGATGTTCGGCCTCGTGTTTTGCGGATTCGGATTGCTCCTGACCATCTGGATTCTTCGGGATTTGCTGACGGCGTTCGGGATCGGGCCGACGCTGTTTGAAATCTCGGACCATCCGATTTATCCCGGACGAAAATATCGCATTTTGGTCATCCAAACGGGCATGTTGCGATTCCGTTCATTGAGTATCGTTTTGGTTTGCGAGGAAATCGCAAGATTCCGGCAGGGAACGGACACGATCACCAGTCGCAAAGAGGTTTATTCGCAGCCGCTTTTTTTCCGTGAAGATTTTGAAACGACGCAAAATGAACCGCTCCGGCAGGAATTTTTCATGCGTTTGCCGCATGGTGCCATGCACTCGATGGTTTTGGAACACAACGAGATCGTCTGGAAGATCGTCTTGCGGGCGAACCTGCTCAACTGGCCGGAACTCCATTGCGAATGTCCGGTCATCGTCCTCCCTCACGCGGTTTCAGAGGATAGAGGATAGAGGATAGAGGATAGAGGATAGAGGATAGAGGATAGAGCGAACGCCGCACAAGGTGCGGCGGCTAAGGATTTTCCCGAATTGCGGCGGCGTTTGGTTGCAGCTCTGTTTCCTGTTTTTCAGGAACGCTTTCCGACCCTTCCTGGAGGAATCGGTTGAGTATGTTCGTATCGGAAGTCGCGTGATCCGGCTCTTCCTCCGAAGCCTTGTTTTTCACCATAAGAATATCCTGGACAACATTGGACTCTTTTAAAATATCCAAAATATTCTCCTTGCCCGATGAAGTTTCACTCTCATCCGGCCGTGACGCAGGATTCTCGTACTCCCATTTCAAGTAAACGGCCAAAGCGAAGCCGAACCCGATCGGAATCAAGAGAAAAAAAAGTATTACAAGAAAAAATAACAAGTGAAAAAAATGAAAAGTGAACTACTCCACCCGGAACGTTAGTTCCGTTGAATTACCGCTGCCGGGCGATTCGAAGCGGAAAATATCGAATCCGGGAAATGTCGGCGTCGAATCGGCGACAATCGGTAACGGTTCTTCTTCCGGGAAAACCAAGTTGTCGAAATTTTCCGTCAAACCAATTCCAAGTTTCGAACCTTGATACTTCTGGACCATTTCCAAAATATCCAAAAATCGGTCCGGTTGTGACGCAGCAAGTCGAAAGGTTTTCGCCTCAAGATTCGCCGGATCAACCTGCAACCACTCTTCGAGGATCGTGCACGCTTCCGCAAATCGCAAGTTGGAGAGCAGGCAGAGCGAAAACCAACGCAAACAGTACGTATCACGACAACCGCTTCGATAAGCGTTTTCAAGCGAAACCAAAGCGGCTTTCCAGGCACCGCCCGTTGCACGGCACGCACCGGTAAACACCTCCCGAATCGCATCCAGTTCAGCACCTCCCCAGTAACGGGCGGCGAATTCGTGCAACTTTTCTTCCGCTCGCCCGACCACGTAAAGATCGATCAGCAGCCGGCCAAGTTGCGAATGGGTCGGTTCCGTCGCAATGACAACACTTTCCAACAAATCAATCGCTTTTTCCTGCTCGCCGGTGATACGGTAGATCAAACTCAAATGAGCGATTACGATTTCACGCACACATTGTTTGTGCCAAACATCCAGGGAAATTTTTCCGTGTCGCATGGCGATTTCAAACACCCGGACCGCCATTTCATTATTCTTTTGCCGGAACATCGTGATTCCGAGATTGGTGAGCAATTGCAGGTCCAATGGAAAATCGTCAAGCGATTGGACCAAGAGGTCAACCGCTTCGTTTCCAATCGGAGGAACCACGTCGAACGTGGCGTAGTAGTTATAGTACGACTCCAGACGCAGGTTGCTTTGCCGGGCGTTTTTGATTAAATTTTTGTAGATACTTCTGCCAGCAACCACGTCGGAAAGATTAACCAGTGCGTCCGCTTTGGCGAAAAGTTCGTCCTCAGACAGCGAAAGGCCGGAATCTTCGGCGTGTTTGAGAATTTTCAGATGGTTTTCCGCGTCTGTGATCCTTTCCGGGTGTTTCAGTGCCCGAAGTGCGGCGAGAACTCGACCGGAAGCGGCACTGATTCTCATTCCCGCTGTTTGTAACGCCGGGATTGCCGTTTCCCGTAGCCGTCCGACAAAACGAACGCGAGGCGAAACCGGAATCAAACGCGCCTCGATGGTTTCTTCGTTCCAATCGCTGAAGCCATCTGCCGGCGAGAGCATGTTATCGGAACCGTCTTGAAGAAACGCGACAATCAAATGAGGGAGCGTCAATTCCGGAGCGATCCAGTATTTTCGGACGATCATCATGTACGCCGTGTCCCGCTCAAGTGTGGTCGCAACGAATTCCCGAAAATCCGGAGCGGTCCGGTAGTCGAACATTTCGCCAGACTCAATCCAAAGGACGAGGTCGGTTTCCCCCTCTTCTTCGATTTTTTCAAGGAGCTGATTGCGAACTTCGGAAAAATCGCAATTCCAACCGGTTTTGTAAACTTTCGCTCCCAGTTTTTCCGCAATGCTTACCGTCCCGTCTTCAGAGCCGAAATCCATGAGATAAACACGGTCCACCAAGGTCGAAACACTTTTGATCGTGCTTTCGATCCTTTTTTCCTCATTTTTTGCGATAATCGCGGCGGAGAGTCGAATTTTTTTGCCCATTCTTGCTATTTCTCTCATTTTGACACAAATTTTGGAGCGATCCTTTTACTCACTCGTACAGTTTACTTTATCGTCAAAATAAGAAAAAACGGTAACATTTCAGAGCAATATTTTCGAAAATCGGTATTGCGATCCATTCCGGCTTTTATTGAGGTTGATGTCAAATCGCTTACCGTCTTGATTTTGCGACAATTTTCCGCTAGAATAGTCGGGTCGTTTTATTGGGTGTTTCTGACTTTTAACGAGGAAATAATGAATACCAGAGTCTTTTTTGCCGTTTTCAAACGTAATTTCATCGGTTACTTTGCGAATCCGACCGGGTACGTGTTTATCTGCGTTTTCGTCCTGCTCAGCTCCATCGCGGCGTTTTTGCCCTATGAATTTTTCAGTGCGAACCTGGCAAACCTCGACCAGCTCAATCAATGGTTCCCGCTGATTATGTTCGTGTTCATCCCGGCAATCACGATGGGAATCTGGGCCGATGAGCGACGGCAGGGAACCGACGAACTCCTGCTCACAATCCCGGCGGGGGACTGCGACATTGTCTGCGGCAAGTACTTTTCCGCCGTTGCGATTTATACCGTTTCGCTCTTGTTCTCCTGTGCTTGCAATTACGCGATTTTGAACTACCTCGGCAATCCCGACAAGGGTTTGTTTGTTTGTACTTACATCGGGTACTGGTTTACCGGAATCGCCATGCTTGCCATCGGAATGGTTGCATCTTTTTTGACGGCAAACCTGACCATCGCGTACATCATCGGCGCAATCTTTTGCGTTCCACTGGTTGCGTTCCACTGGGCCGACGCTGCTCCGATTGGTCGGGATTTCGCGGCGTTCGTCAAACAATTCTCCATCAATAGTCAGTTCGACACCTTTGGGCGGGGAATCGTCGGCTTTGCAAGTATCGTTTACTTTCTCGCAATCGTCGCCGTCATGCTTTACCTCTGCATGGTGCTCATCGGCAAGCGGCATTGGTCTGCCAGCCAGCAATTCGTCGGCGGATTTCACTACACCGTTCGGGCTGTTTCGCTTACCGTCATCGGATTCGCTTTGGTGATGATCTTGGGACGTTTTGACCTTCGGGCCGATTTGACCGCCGAGAAACTCAGTTCGCTTTCGCCGTTGACCGTGCAACTGATCCAAAAAATCGACCCGGAACATCCGGTCGTGATCGAAGCGTATTTGAGTCCCGAAGTGCCCGACACGTTCATTCAAACGCGAATGAACATTATTTCCGTCCTCAAGGAATTCGAATCGAAAAGCAACGGGAAAATCTCGGTCCGATTCCATGAAATCCGTCCGTACACCGCCGACGCGATCCGTGCTTCAGAGCGGTACGGTATCACGCCCCGGGAAGTCTGGTACGACGCCCAGGGAATCCGTAACAACGCCAACATCTTCCTCGGCGTTGCGTTTCGTTGTGGTCTGCAATCGTTGACGCTTCCGTTCATTAATCGCGGACTTTCTCCGGAATACGAATTGATTCATGCTTTGTGCAGCGTTACCGATCCTCAGAAAAAGCGAGTCGGCGTTTTAAAAACCGACGTTCCAATTTTTGGGCAGTTTTCGATGCAGACGTTTTCGCAATCGCCGGATATGAGGATCGTCGAAGAACTGAGAAAGCGGTACAACGTCGTCGAAGTTGATCCGGCCCAGCCGCTTACGGAAAGGTACGACGCCTTGATTGCCGTGCAACCCTCGACGCTTGGGCCGCAGGAGATGCAAAACTTTATTATGGCGATCCAGAGTGGACAACCGACCGTGATTTTCGAGGACGCTTTCCCGATCAATTTTGGCGGAATCGGCGGTACCAGTGAACCCCGTCGACCGAGAAACCAGAATCCCTTCATGCAGCAGCAACAGATGCAGCCGAAAGGGGAGATCGGGATGCTTTGGCGTTTTCTCGGCGTCGATTTCGACGGTGGCAACAGCGTTTGGCAGGCGTACAACCCGATTCGCAAACTCCGGACGTTGCCGCAAGGATTCGTGTTCCTGGACAACGCGATTGACGAAGACGCGAAAAACATGGTTTCGCCGTTCGACCGGGAAAGTCCGATCACGAAAAACCTGCAATACCTGATGCTCCCGTTTCCCGGTTCGATGAGAAAGAGTAGCCAATCGCGGTTCGAGTACAAGCCGCTCGTTTGGACGGTTCAAAAACCGTCCGGCACGACGTCGGTTGCCAATGCTCGTGCCGCGATGCAGCAAGTGTCGATGGAAAGCATCGACGAGGTTTTGAACCGGATGAATACCATTACGAACGGCCCCAAGGAAATCGCAGCCCAGGTTACCGGCGAATACACACTCCCTGCGCACATGGTCGAAGAAGGGGAGCCGCAACCGGTGAAGATCAACGTTGTCCTCGTCGCGGATATTGACATGCTCCACGATCAGGTGTTTATGATGCAGGAGCAGGGAAGTCCACCGGGCATGGGAATCAACCTTGATTTCGAGAACGTTTCGTTCATTCTCAACGCAATCGATCACGTTGCCGGAGATGAACGTTTCCTGGCGATTCGAACACGCCGGCCGACGCATCGGACGCTCCAGCGGATCGACAAGGCGACCGACGAAATGTGGCAACAGACCGCCGAAAAGCGGGAAGTGTACAAAAAGGAGATGGAAAAACAGATCGGCGAAGAACAGGACAAACTTGAAAGCCGGTTGGAGCAAATCCGGAAAGAGATGACGCAAAAAGGTTTGTCGCAAGAGGAAGTCCTCGCACGGGTTAATGCGGTCAGCGTTGCAACGATAAAAAACATGGCGATGAAAAACGAATCGTTGCGACAAGAAGTCAACACGAAAGAGGAAGAGGCCAAGGCGAAGATGAACGATTACATCCAGATGATTCAGGGCAAGTACAAATTTTACGCCGTCGCATTACCGCCGATTCCGCCGCTGTTGATCGGTCTGCTCGTCTTTATCACCCGCCGTGTTCGGGAATACGAAGGGGTTCCGAAAACGCGAATACGGAAGTAAATCGGGCATCGGGCATAGGGCATAGGGGAAAGTTTTTCACTTATCACTTATCACTTATCACTTATCACTTATCACTTATCCCCACATTTGTTTACACTTTGAGTTCCAATGATAACCACCTCTCCCTACGAAAAAGCGGCGTCGGTTGTGATTACGCTCCTGATTATGATCGGAACGATGGCCCTGCTCCTGTTCGGAATCTGGTTTTCCTCGTCACTGTTCGAAAAACGTTCACCGCCGGTTGCCGTACAGATTTACGGTGAAGGCGAAGGTGATGGTGAAGGAGAAGGGAGCGGTGGAGGATCCGGCGGCGGCGTTCATGACGATGGGCCGGAATATGATCCGAATGTCGTTCATCCCGGCGAAAAAGACGCATCCGATGAAATGACGCTTTTGGACGCACTCCAAATTGTCGGTACGCTTTCCGCCAATCCATCAGCCTTTGCCGATTCGACTTCGTTGGATGAAAGCATTCTTGTTCCCGGCGGTCCCAAAGGAGACGGCCGAACCAAAGGGGGCGGAGGAGGCCGCGGCAAACGACATTGGGAGTTTGTCTTTCCAAGCGGAATTACCGCAGCGGAATACGCCCGGCAACTCGATTTCTTTGGAATCGAACTTGCCGTGCTCCAACCGGGCGGAAAAGTCGCTTACGTCTCCAATCTCAGTTCAAAAACGCCGACCGTAAGGTATGGTGCCAGTGAAACGGAAAACCGATACTACCTGACTTGGCTCAAGGGGGACCTTCAAGCCGTTGAATGGGAGATATTGGCCAGGGCAAAAGTGGAGCACGACGGAAAACTCGTCCTCAAATTTCTTCCGCAGCCGCTTGAAATGCAGTTGGCTGAAATGGAAGCCGTCAAAGCCGGTTCGCAACGGGATATGCTCCGTGCCACCCATTTCGGAATTCGTCCGAAGAGTAAAACCCAAACGAACGAGTACGAATTTTTCGTGACGGAACAAGTCGTTCAGTAACCGGATCCAAGAGGATTGCAAAGACACTTAGACCAGTAAAGGCACGGCACAAAACGAGCATTTATTGACACAACCGCGTGTGGCATAGCCAAAATAGCAATTTTTCAATCCATAATCATAGCCGGTGTTTTTGTGCAAATCATCAAGCAATTCGTAGTCGGGAATCATTGAATCAACACTCTCTTCTCCCAACCCCAGCATATTTGGCTTGTCAAGTAATCCTTTCAGCGGATAGATGCCGGTTTCTCCATAAATGTTATTTGGACAGAGTGTAGCATAACCACCGCCGACAAAAATTCGAGAAATATCACCTCGCAACATTGTCTTGTAGTGCAGAATCGTCTTGATAATCTTCTCATGGTGAAAGCTGAAAAGTGCTGTGATGTAAATTCTATCCCAGAATTCGTGTTCGGTCATTCCACGAACAAACACCACTTCGTCTCCCCGACTCTTGTGAAAAGTGCCGATTTTGAGCAGACCAAGTGGCGGAAACTTCGACTTATAGTCGGGTTCGACCAGTAAAACACGCATTTTCTCTCCAATGGGAAGGTCGCCACACCCCCCAACGTCCGATTATCATGGATGACTCTCTTGATGGGTGATACGGCTATCACAAAAGCCAACGCAAACCACCAACTCGTAGAATTGTACCCCGCGAAAAGACGGATTACAATACCGGTAGAGAAATGAGTGTCAGACTGCCGAGGCCATCAATCCACCGGTACTCCGTGAGGAACTGGAAAAACTTTTTGAGTCCGATTCCAGTGAGGGGGCGGAATTTGTGATAACGCGATACCACGCCCCGGAGCGGACGAATCTCGGAACCCAGTTCGGGCGGACCGTCCAACTGGCCGGGGTCGAACCGGTCAAGCGTCCATAATCACCTCTTTGAGCTCACCGCTCAAATGGGTGGTCGGAGCTTCCTGCAAGTGGTCAAGGTCAATGTACTTTGGCAACAATGGACCGCCGTAAGACCTTAAAAAATCGGGGGCATAAAACGGGTGATACACCGTTCGCCGACAAAACCGGTCATGCGGATTCGTGGGTCGCCAAATCGGGTGGATGGCTTTTTGTTACATGGGTTTGTCCTGCTGTTTTCGTTCCAATTTTTCAAGATACTCCACTGAATCGTTACGGCCGTTGAAAAATTTCGCCGCCGTACTCTGTGCGGCTACGTTGAGCTTAGACCGGTTTACCTCTTCATCGGCGAAAACGGGACGATGTTACCGCTACGGTCAACGCATTCCAGTTCGAGAAATTCCGGCCAAACGTCGGATTTACCGTGAATCGTAATCAGCGTGTGACCGTCTTCCTCGACTTTCGCCAGTTCATGCCGCTTTCGGTTGTTCAGAAACTCGGCAACCTCTTCCACGACAGAAACGCGGATTTTGGCGATGTCCCGTTTTTGACTTGCTAAAACGAGGGTTCTGAACACTTCGAGGACCATACTTTCAACTGATTTGACGACTCCGCCCCCTTTGCAGCAGGGACATTCCTGATAAATGCTCCGTTTGAGCGACGGACGGATGCGCTGCCGGGTCATTTCGATCAGTCCAAACGGACTGGTTCGCAAGATTTTCGTTCTAGCCCGATCCCGTTTGACGGCGTCGCGGAGAACCCGCTCGACGTGGCGACGGTGCGACTCCTTCTTCATATCGATAAAATCGTTGACGATCACGCCGCCGAGGTCACGGAGCCGAATTTGCCGGGCGATTTCCTTCGCCGCGCGAAGGTTCATCTGATACGCCGTGTCTTCAGCATTATCCTCTGACCGGAAATTACCGCTGTTGACATCGATTGCAACGAGAGCTTCCGTCTGGTCGATCACGATGGAACCGCCGTCCTTCAGGGTAACGCGGCGATGGTGAATTTTTGCGATTTCCTGGTCAAGGTTATACTTGTGAAAAATTGGTTCCTTGCCGCTGTAGAGATGCAGGCGATCCGCATAACGCGGCATAACCTGCTGGAGAAATTCCTTTGCCCGTTCGAAAGCAGCAGGCTCATCGATTGTAATCGACCCGACTTCGCTGGTGAAAATGTCGCGGATCGTCCGAATAATCATGTCGCTCTCTTCGTAAAGATCAATCGGCGCAGGCATTTTTTTCAGACGGCGAACGATGACTTTCCAAAGCCGTATCAGATACGCAAGGTCGCGGGAAAGTTCTTTTCGGGTTCGGTCCGCTCCGGCGGTTCTTACGATGAATCCCAAATCTTTCGGCGGATGGAGTTCGTGCATCAGATCGCGTAGTTTACGGCGAACCGACTCGTCCGGGATTTTTCGGGAGACCCCGACACGGCCAAGCGACGGCATGAGCACGAGATACCGGCCCGGAATGCTGATATAAGTGGAAAGCGTTGGGCCTTTGTTGCCGAGTCCCTCTTTAATCACCTGGACGATGACCTCGTCGCCGCGTTGAAAAACTTCCTGGATCGGCGGCTTGAAGCGGGGACGATTGTATCCGAAACCATCGAAATCCGGATTGAATCTCGGTGGTCGTCCTCCGTATTCTTCCCGTTCTTTTTGGGCACGGGCTTTTTCCTTTTCCGCCGCTTTTTCCGCCCAGCCGGGAACCTGGTCGAAATAGTGGGCTTCCACGTCGCTGATGTGAAGAAAACCGTTGCGACCGACGCCGAAATCGACGAAAGCCGCCTGGATACTCGGTTCCAGATTCGTAACAACGCCTTTATAGATATTTCCGACGTAATTGTCCTGATTGGTTCGCTCGACGTAAAGTTCTTCGAGCACTCCGTTTTCCACGACGGCAATTCGACATTCTTCTTGCTGCCGAACGTTGATGAGCATTTCCTGTTTCATGCTGTTTGACTTACTTCCTTCCCGGCAGAGTGAGGGGGAAAGACATCAGACGGCAGACGGCAGTTCACGGAATTTTTTTCTGCCGTCTGCCGTCTGTCTTCTGCGGTCTCTTTTTGAAGCATACATTTTTTTCGGACTGGAAAAACCGACCGGAAAATTTCGTCGTCAAGGCCGAGTGCCTTCAAAAATTCACGAATTCCGGCGTCTGGTCCTTGCGTTGTCAGCAATTCCACCGTTAAAGGCCCGGTTTCCGAATCGAAGTCCAGTGAAAGAACCGCCGGACGCAAATCGACCGTTTTCCCGTTATGCTTTTCAATCGGAAAAGTTTCACTGGAGAGAAAGGACTCGATTTTCTTCTGAACGGATTGACGAAACTCCGACGGAATATTCACCTCGTACAAAGAGGAATGAAGCAGTGTGTTTTTTTCTCCGGGAGCGAGAACGGTCGCGGACAAAAAACGGAGTCCATCGACGGAACAACGGTTCAAGGATTCCAAGACGAAATCCGGTTCCATTGTCTCGCTCAATTCCAGTTCGAACACTTCGTCCTCCCCGGCGACGCCCAACGGGAGTGCCGAAGGAAAGCTCATTCGCAATTTCGGGTGAAACCCCTGACTCATCGCAATCGGAAGCCGCGACCTTCGGAACAGCCGTTCCAAAGTCGTCAAAAGGTCCCGATGTCCGATGAAACAAAGATTACCGGTTTTACTGAAACGTATTCGTATGCGTTCTCGAACCATTGGTTCGATTACCTTTTTCCGCCGCTGCCGAGCAGGCGGAAACCCCATAAAAGTTGTGTTTTGATTAACTTTTCGGGCTGAACCCCAAATTGGGGCCCCCAGCCCGAACCCAATATATTTTCAACAGGTCCCCCCAAGTCAACCCCTGAGGCCGCCCCTGAAATTCAACTTTTTCCCAGCCCTTGTCCTGCCAGTATACTCCTGAATTCCCAATTTGGCAAGCGGTGTACCAGCTCAGGCGATAACAAATTCACCAATAATGATGTCAGCCGGGAACGGAGCGCAGCGCAGTGACCGGATTTCCCCGCGATTCGGTCCGGTCGCTTCACTCCGTTGCGCTCCCGGCTGCCATTCATCGCAAACTTCTTAGCGGCGATTCCCGGCAAATTTTTTCTTGTCTGGCTTGTCCCGCGTTTTTCGGTAGGGAAAATTCCCTTTTTTTCGGGAATCGGGAATCGGGAATCGGAATCAGACAGCAGACGGCAGACAACAGACGGCAGAATCTCATTTCTCATTTCTCATTTCTCATTTCCTGTCCTCTTCTTCCTTGGAGATAAATATCCGGTCCGACCTTTTCGACGGCGTGGAAATTGAAATTCATGGCGTTCCCGATTTCTGCGATCCCTATTCCCATCATGGGAGAAACGGCGTCTTTTCCGCCGAGAAGCTTTGGAGCGATAAACACATGCACTTCGTCAATCAACTTCGCGTCGAGGAACGAGCCGAGCAGTGCCCCGCCCCCTTCCAGCAAGAGACTCGTAATCCCCCGCCGGACCAGTTCCGTGAGAAGAAAGGTCAAACGCTTCGTCGATTGCTGGAATTCCTCATAATCGCTTTGAAATTTTTTCCTTTTTTCCTCCGTTTCGTTCCATTCGCCCCGATTTTGAGGTGTTCCCAGCCTGAAATCCCTCTCCCGCTCTCTCGACTCCGCATGTAACGACGACATTCGCAACCTTCCCGGCAACACGAGAAGCTCACAGCCGGCTTCTTCCAGTTGTTTTACTTTTTCCAGCGGCGCGGCAGCGTCGATTCCGATGAGCAAAGGAACCTCCCGGGCGGTTTGCACCAAACGGCTTTTCAAGGGAATCGATGCAGTGTCGTTGAGCACGATTCGCAGGGGATGGGGCCGTTCCATTTTTTCGGGAAGGCGAACCATCAACTGCGGATCGTCCAGAAGTGCCGTTCCTGATCCGATCATAATGGCGTCCACTTGGGCACGGAGCTGCTGGGCTTTGAGTCGGGAGGCTTCGGAGGAAATCCACTGACTTGAACCGGTTTTTGACGCGATTTTTCCGTCGAGCGTCATTGCCCATTTTGCGATCACCCAAGGACGATTTTTTTCGAAAGGGGTCAGATATTTTTCGTTCAATGTCTTGGCCTCTTCTTCGTTTTCCCCTTCTGAGACGTAAATTCCGGCTTTTTGGAGCAGTTCGATCCCTTTTCCGGCGACGCGGGGGTTGGGATCGCGCATTGCAACGACGACTTGGGCGACTTTGGCCGCGATGAGAGCATCCGTGCAGGGGGGGGTTTTGCCGGTAAAACCGCAGGGTTCGAGCGTTACGTAGACGGTTGCCCCGTTGGCGTTTTTTCCGGCCGCTTCCAAGGCGTAGATTTCCGCGTGGGGACCGCCGTAACGTTGATGGTATCCTTCGCCGACGATCCGACCGTCTTTAACGACGACGCATCCGACCATCGGGTTCGGCGGGACGGAACCTTCCCCTTGTTTGGCCAGTTCCAAGGCACGAAGCATAAACTCGGACATTTTTGAGATCGAAAGGAGAACGGGAATCGTAAAATTTCGTTGTACACGGGGAAAACGTCTCTGTCAACGCCTCTTGCGTTTGAATTTGAGGGAGGTAGAATGAGGCCGAACCCATCAACGAACCACAAACAATCAGAGCCGCGCACGGATCAGAGCCGCGCACGTAGTAAGCGGTTTTCACGTTACCACTGGGGGCACCGCTTACTGCGTGCGCGGCTCTGATTGTGCGAGATGTAGCACATTTTTACATTTTTCCCGCAGAACAATGCAAACAGAAAACATACAGGTTGGAATCCTCATGGGGAGCGACAGCGATTGGCCGAAGATCAAAGGGGTGAGCGACGCCCTGAAGGAATTCGAAATCGGACATGAAATCCATATTATGAGTGCTCACCGCACGCCGCATTTGGTTGCCGAATACGCTCAAACGGCAAGAAATCGCGGTTTACGGGTGATTATCGCCGCCGCCGGAGGAGCCGCTCATTTGGCGGGGACCGTCGCGGCCCATACGACTTTGCCCGTGATCGGAATACCGGTTCCGACGGACCTTGCCGGAGGACTCGACTCGCTTTTGTCCACCGTCCAAATGCCGGGCGATATTCCTGTGGCGACCGTTGGAGCCGGAATGGGTGGACCACGAAACGCCGGAATTCTCGCCGCTCAAATCCTTGCCGTCGCTGATCCTGCAATCCAGGAAAAGCTGGAACTCTTCAAAGCTCGGCTCGTCGATAAAGTCCGTAAAAAGAACGAAGAATTCAAGCCGTGTTAACGCGGGACAAGCCCCGCCGCTAACTTTTTCGCACCCATTCCGTTCCGCCGGGCCGGTCTTCGATGGCGATGCCAACCTCGGCAAGCGTCTCCCGTATTTTGTCGGCGGTTGCGAAATCCTTGTTCTTTCTTGCTCCGGCCCGAAGTTCAATAATGAGCGACATGAGCTTTTGAACAAGCTCGTCGCTTTGCTGTGATGCCTTTGGGGCAGGTTCCCGCCGAAACAGCCCCAACGTCAAGCAAAGTTCGCGGAGCACCGTCGTTCCATGAACCAGGGACCAAACGACCGGTTCCGGAGCGTTTTTCGTGCCGTCCAGATCGTATTCGTCGGCGTATTTGTTCAGCACTCGAAGTAAATCGAACAAAAAGCCAATTGCTCCGCCGGTGTTGAAGTCGTCGTCCATCGCCTCGAAAAACTTGTTGCGATATTCGTTGACCTGGACCAAAAGCGAGTCGCCCTGCGGGTCAAAATTTCCTTCCGCGCGGTTTTGCGGGGTCGAAGTTGCGTAAAAATTGTCCCCGGTGATCCGGTGATACCGCTTGAAAAACCGATAAAACGCTTCAAGCGACGTCCCGACCTGCTCCAATCGTTCGAAACTGTAATCAATCGGCCTGCGGTAATGCGACGAAAGAATGAAAAAGCGGATCAATTCCGGATCGAACTGTTTCAATAAGTCCCGGAACGCACTCGATCCCTTCGATTTGCTGATTTTCCCGGCCTCCTGCCTGCCGAGGTCTCCTGTGAGGTCTCCCTCTTCCGCACTTCGGGTATTGCGTCCGCCGACTTTGCCGACCTCGCTGGATGCCTGCATCAGGCCGTTGTGAAGCCAGTATTTGGCCATCGGTTTTCCGTGCCGACACTCGCTTTGAGCGACTTCGTTTTCATGGTGCGGGAACACGAGGTCGAGTCCGCCGCCGTGAATATCGAACGTTTCGCCGAGAATTTCGCAGCTCATCACGGAACACTCGATATGCCAGCCGGGCCGCCCTTTGCCCCAAGGGGAATCCCAGGACGGTTCGCCCGGTTTCGCCGTTTTCCAAAGTGCGAAGTCGCACGACGATTGCTTGCGGTCTGCGGTTGCCCCCCCTTCGCCGAGCATTTGCGAAAGCGTCCGGTGCGACAGTTTTCCGTACTCAGGGAATTTTTGTACGTCGAAATACACGTCCCCTTGCGATTCGTAAGCGAACCCTTTGGCGATTAAATCTTTGGTAAATTTGATGATGTTGCCGATATGTTCCGTCGCTTTCGGGAAGTAGTCGACGCCGTCGATTCCCATTGCCGCAAGGTTCCGCATATAGTCGGCGGTCATTTCTTCGGCGACGGCGTTCATCGACATATTTCGAGCGTTCGCCTCGGCAATCAGCTTGTCGTCCACGTCGGTGATGTTGATGACAAACGTTACGTCGTATCCGCTATGAAGCAAGTACCGCTTGATCGTGTCAAAAATCACCGGTCCGACCATGTGCCCGATGTGCGACGGCTTGTAAACGGTTGGCCCACAAAGATAAATTCCGACTTTGCCTGGCTGGACCGGTTCAAAAATTTCCTTGGATTTCGACAGTGTGTTGTAGAGACGGATCATGATAATTCAAAGTAAGTGGCTTCAGACGGCAGACGGCAGACGGCAGACGGCAGACGGCAGACGGCAGACGGCAGACGGCAGACGGCAGACGGCAGACGGCAGACGGCAGACGGCAGACG
>Ga0209628_10000922_pt1 | contig 18508 bp, 18 predicted proteins | sample TergutCu122P4_FD_187285 | JGI IMG/M metagenome (GOLD analysis project Ga0209628, IMG submission 187285) | Cubitermes ugandensis P4 segment gut microbial communities from Kakamega Forest, Kenya - Cu122 P4 (SPAdes) (version 2) | ecosystem: Host-associated > Arthropoda: Insects > Digestive system...
AAGCTGTGAACTGCACTTTTATCTGATCCTACCTGCCTCAAGGTAGTGCAGATGAACTTTATATTCGTTCCAAGTGAAGTGTAATGCCAATGTTAATAATGTATGGGGCAAATACACCCAATCCCCCTATCAGTTTCATGCCATGGTTTTTTAGGCACATGGACTTAGCTTCTTAATATCACTTGGATGTCAAAATAAGTGACTTTATAATACTTCTGTGTGCTGCAGTACTGAATTACAATTGTTTACATATATTACTATGGAAAAATGTATGTCACTTTGGAGTTACTCTGCAAAACACTCAAATTATCAGACATAAGGTAGCAGCATTAAGAAAGGTTTTGAAGAATAAAATTTAAATTGGCTTACCACCTTCATTATTATTCGTTTGTTATTTGTAAAGTTAAAATAATTAAGCAGCCAAAAAATTTTGCTGAAATAACTCTTTCATGGCATCGTACATAGGTACAAAGGAATTAAATGCATATCCACTATACTTTCATAACCTGCTACAGGGTTACATACCAGTATTGTCACACAAAGCTTAATACAGTATACTGAGCATGTGATGTCCCATAACAATTAACTCCATTTGTATATGCTCTTTGTATATGCTCACAATCCCTCCTGAGTCTAGAATCCAGTAAATTTTGTTTTCTGCCCCATCTATAATACAGTGCTGCCACATCAGCAACTACCACATTTTGACTGTGGAGGCTGCAGTATCACATCAGCTTCTTCATCTCCAGGTTTAGGTCTTCCACGTCGACCTGGCAACATGGCACGATCTACAGCCATCTCCATCCTCTTCATGACACGGTCCAGGAGCATTTCAACAGCTCGTGATACATTATGACCAGTTGCTGCACTGGTCTCCAAATACAACAAGCTGTAGGGTGAAGTAATTGTTAATGCAAATTACAAAAGACATGGTAGGCAGCAATCACATCCCATTAAAGGTCTTATCTCAGCAGTGTTCTGGAAGAAGTGAGACATATTATAATAAAGTTCTGTTGGGGTAAATGGCACATTGACGTAGGCTGAAACCAAAGAACTACAGAATGAATGTTCCTGAGTTAACCCATTCAGCATTCAGACATTACAAAGTTCAATGGAGAAATTTTCATAAAGAAAAAGAATTAACAGTCTAATACACGCATATGATGCTTCCATGGTGCCTGAATGCAGCAAAGTCTTTGCAGACAATTAGCCTCATAAGTATGGATATTGACACTGACTGATTTCCCATTATACCTCCAATGCAGTTACTTATAACTGTAAGTTGTCCAAAAGATGTACAGCTTGTTCAAGTTCTTCAATTATATGCTACTTGTGTACAGGATTCAACAAAAAACATTTCCACACATGTAATACATCTTTACCTGCACTAAAGTTCAGACTTCAAGTCTCAGCCATCTAGACTTATTATTATATTCACAAAATTTCTTCTGAAACAACATCACAGGATGTCAAAAAAAAAAACCCTCTCTAAAAATTCTGTCATACCTTATAAGATGATAAATAAACTTTGAAGCTCTTGGGCTCAAATCTGCAAATATTTATTAAAATTTAAAAATAACTCTTCAATTCATATACAATACGGAATGATAAGTCTGTAAATCATATTCCATTTTCCTGTGGGAAGCATGAAATTACAAATGCATATGTCTGGCAATGGAAGTAGATTTTAGTACTTTATTTCCAGAGATCTCATACAAAATAAATCTCTGTTCAACGGGCCAGGCACTTATTGTTAACAGTTGGTTTGCAGCCCACACAGCATTCAGAGATTTTCAAATGACCCTTGTGCAATAAAAGTTTGCTCTACACTGTTACATACCACACCCCAAATAATAATCAACTGCCTATTGTCTAGTAATAAGTATTTGATCTGTAGGATCAGAGAAGATGGTGCACCTGAAGATTGTTGTGTTATGTGTTGGTTTGTCAGAAACATGACATACGTAGGATGTCCAGAAAGTAAAAGATACAAACACAAAAAAATTTTTAAAAAAGATTTATTAACAAAATTGATTGGGGGAAAAAAACTTAACACATACTTTTACCTGTTTTTCTACATAATCATCACCTTTGTCAAGGCATTGGTGTAGTCTGGGTACACTTTTTTGTATTCCAACGTCATAGAACTCAGCTACCTGTGCACACAATGATGACTTGGTTTTTCATCTCTTCGTCTTCATGAAATTTCTGGCTGGCCACATGTTTCTTTAAATGTACAAACGCAAATCACTGGGAGCGATGTCTGGGCTGTAAGAGGGATTTTCTAAAATTTCCCAGTTGAAGCAGTAAGCAAATACTGCTTGTCATCATTCCTCGTCTTCTGTTTTCAATTGCATATCTAAGCCTTTTTGTTTCACAATATGCTGCAGCATTTACGGTGGTCCTGTGAGGCATATAATTAACCAATAGAACCCCCTTTCGGTCCCAGAAGACAGTTGCCATGACTCTACTGGTTGAGGTTGATGTTTTGAATTTCCTTTTCAGGGCAGAATGAGTGTGGCGCCATTCCAGCAACTGCTGTTTGCTCTCAGGTGTGTGGTGAAACACCCACATTTCATCCCCTATCACTATGGAGTCAAGGAACTCATCACCTTCCATGTAACGCATGACAAAAGTTAGAGCAGCACCCATTCGATTTTTCTTGTGGTTTTCAGTCAACAATTTTGGTGCCCACCTTGCACACAGCTTGCTGTATTCTGATCTCTCTTTCACAATCTCATGAACCAACAATTCACCATAAACACTAACAAATCGACAATGAATTTCAGCTGGAGCTTCTTTCACGTTGAGAAATCGAATAACAGAACACACTTCACACTTGGCGGGATTTGGAATTGCCACGTCACTTTAAACTCGCACAACCCACAAACATGTTGGTCAGAATGAGCATAATGACTACAGCAAAGTGAGCTAGTATGCTAGACACAACAGGGTTGCCATCTTCACAGTTGTTATTTCCCTTCCCCTCCCATCCGTTCTGTATCTTTAATTTCTGGATAACTCTCATATTTCAAAGACACAGAGAGAGACAGGTGTTACATACTGCTAGAATTACTACAGGCAGAAGGAACTGAAATACTCAAAAATAAATCTGAACCAGCACCACTTTGCCCATGAGATATCCTACACAAATAGCTCAGTATACAAATTCCAAATTATGAGAGGAAAACTCATATTAAATTATCTCATTACATCACATTACATTAATATCATAATGTACTCAGCTTACCCATACTTTTCAGCTGTCTCCCTGGCACGCTGCTCACTGATAATTCTCCTGTCTTCTAAGTCACACTTGTTCCCACACAGCACTACATCTGGGTCCTCACAATAGGCATGTGTCTACAAGAACACAAACATTTGAATCTGATTCACATGTAACAGTTCACAACTGATAAAAAGGACTTTTCCAAAACCCCAAAACTCAACAACATTAAAAAGTGCATTCTGTACCAAAGAAAACAGTTCCACATCTATTCTCTGCACTCTGCATTCTGAATTTGCATTCAAGTGTATGTAAATTTCATTGAGTTAAAATATCTATTATTACACTTAGTATACCATCACTATTATGACAACTATGATTAGCTTACTGCATTTTGGCAGTAACGTTACTGTCACTCCATTTGTCACTGCATCTGTCAGAGATCTATAGTGATTTCAGAAAATTAAAAAATACAAATTTAGATTGGCCTACAAGTGCATAAAGTACATACCAAATTCATATATATATATAAACACCAAAATCAACATCCATCTTGCATTTCTCGAGCTGAAACATACAGATGGACAGACATAACCATCAAGCTGTGTGAAGAACAAAAACTGGCTTTACAGATAGCCACATTTGAGAACATATGAATAAGAGGCTCTTCATGAAGAAAGATAAAGAATATAGTGAAGATCACAGCTTTCTGTGATGTGAAGTTACACAGTTTGGTGGAAACATAGCAATATTTTGGAGAAACCTGCTGCCTCCATCTTAGGTGCAGAAAATGGATGCAGCAGATTCCTGTGCAAATTTGTAAACCTGAAGACCATAGCTTTCTTAGTTATCAGCAAGAGACATTAAAATAACACAATGTGTCATTAACTGTAAATATACACTGCTGCACAATGAACCAAACATGGAGAAAAAAGGGATGACAAAACAATCAACAAGTCATCAACGCCCACTTCACATACTTCAAGTACATGAAATGCCTCTTCCTTCTTGACATACTTCACTTTAGCCCCCTTCCCCCCACCCCACCCCACCCCACCCAAAAAAAATCATCAAAACAAAGAGTCAGTGTTCAACACTTTCCACTCTTTTGTGTGACAATATATTTTGAGATATATGGAGTAGTAAAGTGCCACTATTCAGTACAGATACTGTGCAAATGAAATGGCATGTGCATAGATAACTAAGAATTTAGTGTATTCTTATTAGATTACATGACTTACACATTTATAACAGCTATGATCTGACAATGGTGAGTCACTCTAAACAGAGCTGATACAAAACTAAGTTTCCATGCAGGTCTATTCTAGTTTTCTACTCACTGCTTGGCATGAAATAAGAGAAATTGGTTGAGGTGTCCTTCACTACTTTAAGGACAACAAGCCAGTGTTGGTGCTTTGTTTTATGTGATTGATCATGGCTAATGCATGTTGTAAGGTTTATCATGCTTAACTGACATATATTAGACAGCAGGCAGAAGCAGCCCACAATTACTATGAGCATAAAAAATGTATCTTACTAGGCAAACATTTTTACACAGGAAACTCCTTAATTTTGTGGATGAAATACAGAAGTTCTACCCATAGAAAAGTATGCTGTGTATTACAGATGGAGCTGTTCTGCTACATGCAAAGAGTGCTAAAATATTAGTTTACTGTTTTGTCATACCAAAAGCCAAAACACAAAAAAACCAAAGTTTAATATAAAATGTGTTATAAAAGGATGTAATTAATAACATACTGCACCTAAGTCCTAGTTTTAAAAATGTAACGAATATTATGAATAGCAGTTGTCTTAACTAACAAAAAAATGCTACACAAATGTACTTTATACATAAAGTTACCAGTCATAGAACACATTAACTATTCTTAACAATTTATGTCACTGCAGTTTTGATGCCACAGAAGTATCATCATCCAGTTAGCCAGTGAACGAAAATGCTATTAAGCTGCAAACTCCAAACCTTTTGACATATATTTCATTCATCTGAAGTGCTTTTCACAACTAATGATAAAGAGCAAGTGATCAGCTGAAGTTTACTCTAATTTTTCTCTTCGAATTTTTCCTCATCTGACAAAGAAATTTGACATTCTTAGCAACTAAGAAGATGGGAGTTCTTTACTCCCCGTGTCACAACATATACTAATTCAGAAGAGTAATACCTCAACATACAAAAGGAATGTGCGCCTGGAGTTCCATCTGTGTAGTGAAACCCTGGACACTGAATAATCTTAAACATTCATATTATAAGGATATGTTCTAAGTTATTGTAACTTTTCACTACAGACTACAAAAGATTACTGATTTTCCATACTTATTGTTCATATTACAGACAAAGAAATGTTTTAGTGAAAATATTTTACACTACAGCACTGTAATAATCACAGTAACAATGATGATGATGATGATGATGATGATTTAAATCTAAAGGATAGAAGAACTCACGACTGAACCAATGCAAGGACAATTCTACCGGGACCTTGAAAAACCATCAAAAAGTAAAAATCTCTGGCATGGTTACGTAGCTCAGGCCTAAAGGGGGAAACGGAGAGTTTAATAATAGCAGCCCAAGATCAAACGCTCAATATGCATTATCATCAGAGAAACATTATAAAGCAACTTAATGAAAGTAAATGTAAAATGTGCTATAAGGCAGAACACGTTAGACATATTGTTACAGGATGCACAACACTTGCACCATCTGAATACACTAATAGACACAATAAGGTGGTTGGTTATAGCCACTGGACAATATGTAAACACAGGGGGTTACAAGTTACCGATAAATACTATGAACATACACCTGAAAGTGAAATAAATGTCACTGGTAACACTATTATGTGGGATATACCTGTTTTCACAAATTCCACACTGCCAGCAAACCAACCTGATATAAAACAGCATGTTATAAAAGATATGACTTTCCTACTGACATAGCCATACCAGATGACTCAAACATAAAAAACAAACTGAGAAAGTAACTAAGCACATATAAAGACCTGAAGATCAAGGTCAGCAGGATGTGGTGAAGACAGAAATTGTGCCAGCTATAACTGCAGCATTAGGAACAATTAAGAAAAGATTAGATCAGAACCTTCAGTTGCTACCAAGCCACCTGTCAGCTATAGAACTAGAAAAAATCACATCACCATCTCTTGTTGAAGACTGGACCTACCAGAAGACCTCCAACTAATAACTAACAGATGAGAATGAATTTACGACGACGATGATGGCAGCGGCAGTGGCAGCGGCGACAACAACAACAACAGCAGCAACAACAACAACAAATGCAGTTTTTTTTTAATTTTATAACAGAATAATTGATGAACAACAATGGGATCCAGTGATGATGACATTCCAGGTTAGGATCTTTCTTCTGATCTAACAAAGACTGATGCTGTGTCTTAAAGAAGGCATGAAGAGTGAGTTACTCAACCTTCTTTTCTGTTCTACTATAAATGACACTGTTATTGGTGTAAGTTATCCAGTGTAATATGAAGGGTGGTAAATGCCAAATGAAAGGGGTTTGCAAATGTCCAAAATATATAGCTGGGTGTTGATTTACCTACACAATGTCCATAAGAATTCTGCAGCTGTGGCACTGTGTGTGTACTTACTTTGTACATGTCATAGAAGGTAAATTAAATCATTAGTTTCATTTTTGTTTAGTACTATATTATTTCATAACATAAAATTCTTATATTTTTAAACTAATACAAGATATACAATTGTCCTAGAATTCAGAACAACAACGTTTTTAGTTTCCTAAGTAAAACAATGACAATAAATCTCAAGTCTGCATATTGAAACTTAACTGTAACTCATTAAATAAATAAATTTCATTACTTATTAAACTCACAACTTTGGAAATGCTTAGAGACAGTATACATGAGTTACTTTGAGAGACAAAATTGGAAGTGAAGATTCCAGCACATTTGGAAGAAGAGCTTACCACTGAAAAGATTAAAGGAATAAGTAAGAAGAATTCTGCCATACATTTTCACAATGTACACTGTTTTAGAGGCTACTGTAGGTGAAATCTGAAATGGCCACATATAATATGGTGGGAACAATTGCAGCCTTGAAACAGGACCATACGGTATGGCCCAAACCTTGTTTGGAATAAAAGAAAGAATCAGAAACACAGGTATGAAAATGGCCTCCGTGTTACATGCATTAATAATTAACTTCTTATTTACAATGTCTAACCACTACACTGAGAAGGAGACATTATTTCTATATGTCACATCACACGGAGTTAATATTAAAAGACAACTGCAAAACAAAAAGTACAGAGGACTAATAATAATAATGATGATGATGATGATGATGATAATAATGATGATAATAATAATAATAATAATAATAATAATAATAAGCATTATATTAGACAACAAGGTGAGGCCATGTGAGAAGATTAAACAGTCAGATATCTATGTCTCACTCACTCACACACATACACACACACACACCATACACTAAAACAAATACTGTGATCAAATGGGTAATATACCTGCTTCACATTGAGATGGTCTCACATTCTAATCTTGGCCCAGACACTGGCTATATAACTGAGGTTTGTTGTAGCATACCTCAGTCTTGCTAGGCAAATGCAAGGATAATACCTCAAGGTAAGTCATGATCACTTCCTTCCATATCCCATATGATTCATTCAATTCTATAAATTACCTCAATGTAGGCCATGACTACTTTCACATCTTTTCCAATTTATTCAATGCTAAGCAACTAACAACAACCCCACATCAACAGAAAGTCAGAGTAATTACAGTAGTAGTAGTCATGGTGGTGGTGGTGGTGTTAACAGTAGGAATATCAAGTTACTGGTGATGCTCATCAACATCAGAGGTTATGTAGGAAAAAAGATGTCTGGTGAAAATCTAGAGCACGAAATTCACAGTTGTTGTGGTAACTTTAAAGACATCATACTGGCATTCAACTGGATACATTAGCTGAGTATGTGACAAAGATACCACTTCCATAAAATATAATGTAACTTTCCCTCCAGATACTTCAAAATTTTGCACAACATGCACTTTGTGTGTAATTTAAATACAAGCAATAGGACAAGTAAGAATCCCACCCCAAAATTTTCAGACGTCCACATTATCAGCACGCTGGTACTTTTAAACTAAGTCATACAGAATTCACAGACTTTTCACAACTTACTACCATTGATTAGTTATCAACATGAGAAGACAATGATGTTTCATGTCACTTCGAATTTGGTATGTTCCATTTTACATATAAGTTGCAGTCACCTTAAGATGCATTCCTAATATTGCCAAAATGGTATCAGAAAAAATTATTAAAAGCTATGGACATGGGTGAACTATAAGAACAAGATCTCCAATTTAAATTCAATGAAAACTGGCTAAGGACTGAATAGGCACACAGGCACATCACATAAGTTACCCTGTGATGTAACATCTTTTTGAAAACCAGTTGAATAGAGACATAACCTTTGCACTCACTTTTACAAAGATACTTTCATTAATTTTAAAACAATTAGTTTCACAAGAGAAACACAGTCATTCTTTTGTGTATTTTACACACACAATTTGCAACCATTATGAGAGATAATGCGCAGATTAAAACAGGAACAGTATGCAACTGGCACACATTTACACATGCCATAAAAATTCTAGGCACTAAACACTCCTTTATTTTAAAAAATATACTCCTACAAAATTACAATCAAAATATTAATTTATGTGTGGACATGCTGTGGGTGGGGATGAAATTTATATGTAACAATAACACAAACTGTCCATACACAACAGTGTATTATAGTAACAGATTACTATAATAAAGTGTCCTATTGTTGTGTATTGTATTAACACAACAGGGGTGATGCACTTTAAGAATGTCCATGAAGTCGTGGTGCTAACAAACACACAACGTTTCGGGACACCGTACTTTAATACCTAATAACAGGGGTGAACAATCTATGACCACTTCCCACATTGAAGACCATCATTCACACTCATCTAACTCTCAACTCTTCCTACACTTTGTAATATACATATGCTTTTCACAGTACATAAAAATATGTTAGTAATTAGTGGAATGTCAATACAGTGGTTCAGACAGACATACACGACAGGCTTCACTAATGTTAGTAAGCCCATCATAATATGTAGTGCTGTACCACTTCCGTACCCTCAACTGGTCAAGCCAATTCCTTATTTCCAAGAAGGACTGCTCGTTAGTCAAGTCAAAGAGTAGCAAGAAGCCCATTGCATCTCTGTAGAAGGCGGTGGTTAGACTACGATATCTAAGGCAGACAACACAAGGTTATTACAACACTACATTGGAACACTATTCACACAGCTAATGCAATTAAAGGCAAATGTAACACTAACTGGAAATTGTCACAGCTATTAGTCATGGCTGCCTATGTGATAAAAGAATATTGCCCGAAACATGTTGAGCTGATCTTATAGATCAATAAATCATTGTTGCAATTAGTTGGTTCATCTGTATTACTTTACCTGATAAAAGAAGTCTAAGGGAAGGGAACACTACATATGATAGTGCCAGATGAGACACAAGACATACAACAAAACCATACCTCAGTATGGCTCCTGGCACATTACATAAGCAATCAAAGAATTATGCTTAAAGAGGTACCACTATGTGTCACAGACACTCCTGTTATTATACAGTTCTCAAAGCCCCACAAGATAAATAATTTATTACTTCCACCACATTCCCCTGCACTACAAATAACTGTAACTTTCCCAGAGTGATACATTTCAGCACTGCTAAAGTAGGAAAGATATTACTGGTTAAAGTTTCCCATCAAATGAAAGTGCCTGTTAAAATGAATTTACTGCAGTCATGCCAAATGCAGTTTCTCAGCCACATGCAGTGTACTGTCGATTATCTTTGCATGGGTTATCCAGTCTGCATATTATCTGTGCCCAATTGTAAGCTGTCAAAGACTAAGGACAAAGGTGGAAATAACATGATTTAGTGCCAAGTGCTCGAACAAAATCCTCAATACAAACAAAAATCACGTCCTACTTACACAAAGAGCAAGTATCTACTCACAAGGTGCAGGTAAGGTAGTCAAACACAACTAGTATTTATTAAATATAATGTCAACCAAACAACATGTTTCGGCTATTCAGAGGCCATCATCAGGTTCTACGATTGCTAGCTAGGAGTTCAATATAATCTAAGGAAATTGGTGGTTAGATGCTGAGATCTCTTAGCTAGCAATCTTAGAACCTGATGATGGCCTCTGAATAGGCCAAAACATGTTGTTCTGTTGACATTATAGTTAATAAATACTAGTTGTGTTAGACTACCTTACCTGCACCTTATGTTACATACACAACGGGGGTGCCTCAACTCAAGAACTACTCACAAGCTACATATATATTATGTATATAATAAATAAGAGTTTTATTTTTGTCCATGGCTCACTAAAGTATGCGTGCTGGATTAAACATGTTATTCAATTATCCATGCACCCCCTCCTCACCATTACCCTGGATAATCAAGAGTACACTGTAATATCCTTCCAACATTCAGTAAATACAGCAGTGCAGCAAACTTATCTAAACCATACTACCAAGTGTTATGATGCCAAAGACTAATATGTGCACTGTATCTGTAAAGGATAAAAACAAAAACACTCGCAGGAATCATACATGTATCAGAAATGTAAAACTACCAACAAAGCACACTATTGCACTGTTAACATTAAAAAATAAAAGCAAATCATAATTATTATAGTGCACCTACTCCTCTAAAAATCCAAGTAACAGTGCTAAAATTGATGCACAGTTCCTATTACACTCCAGTGCAGCAAAGCTGCTAGGATACAAAAAAAAAAAACCTCTAAATGTCTGCAGCAGAAAATTTCCACTTTTGGCAAATGGAAATTAAATATGTGTTCTACTTTTATTTTCTTAATTTACATGATCAGAACTGTGCATGCACCACAAGAAGAAGCCAATGCTCTGTATCTGCACAGAACAGAGAAGTGAATGTTCACACTCATAGAAACACATGTATGTCTTTGTGTAACATGGTTATTAAAAATGTCTCAGCTAAACAAAAACTGATATGGCTCAACAACTTTTCACCAAATTTTCAAATTTAATATTTTATAAAGATCCTCGCAGCTATTTTTGAATTGTTATATGGGTGTGGCCAGGCACACAGGTTAACATACCAGACCCTCAGCAAGGATGAAAATTCACCTAAAACATCCTCAGTACTAAAAACAATTTTTTCTGCTAGGAAGAAACAGATTCATATTTTTGCTTCTTCTTTCTATATAGTTTTTCAAATGGGTGCAATTTGCTTCTAATAGCAATATATGGGAAGGTGCTCAGCTTCAAAATATACAGACACCTAATGGTAACTGGTGATTTGTTTTTCTATGAAGCTCTTGCTAAGTACACCCATCTATAGTAAAGGATAAAATTACCTAAACTGAGACTCTTTAAAAACTGGTTAATAAGACCTGACAGTAACAAAACTGACAAATGAGACGACTCAGGTCTCTGTTCTTCTGAGCTGTGGCACCGCATCACTGGGTGATCAATTCCCAACGTTTTGAAACATCGTAGTGGTCAAAAACAATGAGAACCAATCACCCAATGCAATAGTGCCATATCTCAGAAGAATGGAAACCTCAATTACACAGCTGTAGAAACCTAAAATCTTGGCAGAATGGAGCTCTTTATGTATGAGGTGTACATTCAATCACTTCCACGTTGAGAAATGAAGGGGAAATGAACACAGAAAAGAGATTATGATGAAGATAATTTATTTCCATTTATCCAGAAGTCTGTGTAGTTTCACAAAATTAAGAAAACATCAAACTTTTAATGCACAACTTGAACCTCCGATAACATGAAATGGAACTAATTAAACTGTCTGACCACTGCAGTAGTCCAAGACAACATATTTTTAGAACACATGTACAAACAAATGTGCAATAACAAATTTGTGCCACACCGGAGTACAGCAAAATTCCATTAATCCAACTCACACAGGACTGGACACGTGCTGAATTATCAAATATTCTGGATTATCAGATGGTAAATATATTGACCTAAGTTCTTAAAGGTAATGTTATGTTACTGCTCCTGTACTTGGACTGTTCAACCAAGAAGAGTAGTATTCCATTTTGATAATTTCTCCATATACTGGTTCAGGGTCATCAGGGTCCTCTTCTGTGTTTTCTGGAGTCGTCACAGCTGAAGGAGTTAATGGAGTAAGGGTAAGGGGTCTGTTGATAGGATAATAGTTGAAGTACAGACACCCTTTGAGGCATTGCCATCTGTTTGCATGGGAAAACTCAGCTTTCAATGGATGGATTTTCATTAAATTGAATAATTGAGGATTTTTCTAAAATATGTCTAGAAAATACAAGTTTGGTTACAATATGACACGCATTACAGGTACTTTACATACAAACCTATGTCCATTTACAATAATATATCACTGAATTCTTCTTAGAATGAGAACTCTATCAGACAAAACTTGCAGAGAAAATCAAAATATATTTATTTTTAAATCATGCCATTTATCAGATAATGTGTGACACAGCCAGACAACAATATAATACAGTGCAGAACACATGCAATATGCATGCCAGACAACAGCAAGAATACAGACAAAAACTCATAATATTTAATAATTATTATGGTTAACAGTGGTATGAAACATTTGTGGCTCAACAACAGTGCAAAGGGAACCCACTGTTGCATTTACATAGCAACAGTGAACACTTTTATATAGTTGACAGCCACATCTACACTCACAACAATAAAAAGGATATTTATTATTACATTTTCACAGCAACAATGGTTACATGAATGAACCACAATGTAATATTGTACACACACTGTCTATCTTGTTATAACACATTTTTTTCCATACATGCAGTAGTGACTTCTACCTGCAGTAGTTATGATCACAATGGAATATTTTAATATAAATGGGTCTTTTCTGTGGTGCCCAGAAGCAACCAAAAATTCAGTACTATAGATACATATCCTTACCTTGATTTCAACTCAAAATCGTAACTAGTGGTAATAAATACTTTGTAGCCTATAGAGATATTTCCTGAATGTGGAACAAATTGGTACATTCCTGATGACCAGTGATATGTAATTATGTGCATGAAGTTTAGGCAAGTCACAGGGGAAAAAAATTTCACAATTTTTCAAAGAAAGAACACAGTAATGTAAAATATATGCAAGGTCTGTGAATGAGGGAAAATGCCTAATACAGTATGTTGCACACAGTCACTGATTGATCATATGTGTACAAAATAAAAGACAAGTACCATACTCAGGCTCATATAGAATGTGAGTGAGTACAATGCTGTCATTTACAAGGAGGAGAAATGGTAACTAATCACACCAAAGTATGTCAGAAATTTATTTCTTATAAACCATGCACACAAAAGTCAAAATTTAATGTCAGCAATGATATCACTTTTGGTGCAGGAGAGTACATGACATTCAGCAGCAAAATAAATGTGAAAACATAAAAAAAATTGACAAGGTTGATTTCTCCATCACAAACTCCGCATGTAAAAAAAAATAAATGAAACTCAGGTCCACAAGGTGAAAACTTAAAAGTCATATATTTCCTGGCCTTAAAAACAGATGCTGGAACCACCAGCCTCTGGGACTTTTGGCATAGTAAGTTTAATGCCATATCCTGCTACACAAAGTCATATTTACAATGCACACACACATTCTGGGATCTCTTTTCCCAAAAGAAAAGCTTCATTATGGTCCTACTATTTCACAGTAATTGTACAACTACCACCACTTGACCTCACAAAACACTAATTTCATTACAACAGATATGTGCATGGATTTACTTTGAGCACTGAGCCAGAACCACTTCAACATAATGCTACAACTTACCTCTCTTGACCAGCTGTGTCCCACAGCTGCAGATGTACCCTCTGACTGCGACCCTGGGACCGGTACACCTGCAATATCATGAATCATCAACGCTGACATTGTGAAATACATGTCAGCAAAAATGTCAAATGACATTCATAAGGAGGCACTGATATAGTATCTTGCACTACACCAGACATGAACAAAACTACAGCCCAGGGCTCACACTACACCCCACAGATCTATTGTGAGAATTTTGTCTAATATACCTAAGACTGCGGTAGCAGAACCCACATGTTCAACAGTGCTCATACTAAAGCCCCAGAAAAATTATGTATGTTCCCCATTCTGGCCATATTTACAACCCACCCTTACCTAAGGGCATAAATAACTCCTTCCCCATACTTCCCAATTTTTTTGGTACCATTTGGGTAAAATTTAGTAGAGAAGATATATTGGTAATGCCATGTACAAAGTGAGAGTTTCCTGAAAGTAGGCTCAGTGAAAGTCACACTTTAATCAAGGACATGAATGAATTTCTAGCAGTAAGTTCCACATTTCTTAACCAATTGATACCATACTTAAAGACATAAATGAATGTCAACCTATAGATTTGCTATTTCTTGACTGATTTGGCTGAAATTCAATGTGGCAAAACTACACATAATGCCACTGACTAAGAGTTACATAGAAATCTTGTAGTCAAAGTGATAATTTACATAATGGCATAAATGAATTTCTATTTGTGAATACCTCATTTCTCTACTGATTTAGCTGCAATTTGGAATTACAAAACATACATAATTGCAATCAGTAATGATGAGTTTCATGAAAATTGGTGCAGTGAGGTCCATACTTTACATACAGGCAACATATAATTTACACCCACACTTTCTACATTTTTTATCCTATTTGGATACAATTCAGTACACAAACCCTTGGAACATGTGTCTCCTGCAAATCAGCTAAGCATCAGTCACAATTTACATACTTCAAATCCTACTTTCCCATATTTAATGACCAACAAGAGCAACAATGTTTTGCACAACACAGTATGTGCTAATTTTTAGCATGCTACACACAGTACTGCTATACAGGGTATAACAGTACTGGAGTAAGCTTAAATAATTCACTGACTTTCAGAAGTACTTTTACAGTCACATTATTCCTAGACCACATTATTGAGGGTTGAGTAATACAGTAAATTAGTGATAATATGGAAAAGAACAACAGACCCTCCTGTTCACAGGTTTACATATCATTGTTTCACTTATTCCTGGAGGAATTATTGTGCCAATTCTCATGTAATGTGGTGTAGGTCCCTTGCTCATACACAGTTATGCTCACATAAGAGTGAGGAATAACACACAAGATGCCACATCTGCCCATTTGCCTCACTCAGTAGCCCCACCTTGATACTGCACAATATAGAATATACTTTAACTGTATTTCTCACAATTTTTAGAACTGTGTGTTGCCCTTATCACTTAATTATATCTGGAAGGGTGATATAGATACTGAAGATGAGCCTAAGAATAGAAACAAAAGAAAAGTGATGACCTAGTTAGAGAAAGTGGAGGTGTTGTGTAAGTGGAAGAGGAGGATAAGCACTGCTATGGTCAGATGCCATTCTAGTGTAAATGACTTGTTGGTTCCTCTTCTCAAGAAAAATGAAGAGAAGATCAGGAGAAACATTAAGGCCAGTGCTCCAACAAATGCAAAAATTTCTTGTGTAAGTTGGCAAGATGCCTTTGCAGAAAAAGTAGAGAAGGCCTCATGTGTTGGATCAGAAGACATATAGAAATGGTTCATTTCAGTCAGTGGTGCTGTGGTGAGGGAGAAGGTCTTGCCAGTAACAGTGGCTATAAAACTGTATTTTGGGTCCCAGAATCTAGCACTGAAGGTCCTTCTTGTTCTTCATAATGCCCCAGGGCATCTACAGGATCTTCATCTCAGCTACCTGAATACTGAAGCTGATTATCTGTCTAACACCACAACCTCACTCCTGTAGCAACCCATCACCACAGTATCTTGCATGTCAGATAGGAGACCTTTGTTAGAATCAGTGAATGCTATAAATCACACAACATAACTGACTATTTTAAATATGAGTATACAGCAGTCCATGGTCATGCTGAAGTCCACAACTCTGAATGGCTGCTGACAGATAGTGTGACCTGACGCAACTGACTTCTGAGAATTTCCCAGGCAGCAGGATGAAACAGGGTATAGCTCTGCAATGAATGACAAAGTTCCAGGAGAAGGATTCTCAAATTTTAATGAGGCTGATATCCAAAAAATTCTCCACTTTCATAGTGCTCAGTTAATTGAACAGAAGCTTCAACAGATCACAGCACTCAGTGAATTACAATATGAAAGAAGAATCTGATGCTGTTGTGCAAAACCTCAGCTGGCTACCAGTGCTCTGAACAATTATCACCAGATGGCAGATAACTCAGTCATTTCTTTTAAGTTGACCAGTTTATGGACATGTGCCTGTAATTTAAACATGAAATGGATTCGGTCATGGCACAATACAAGGATGTGTACAGAAGTAGGCAAAACAAAGATCACCTCTTTCATCACCCGGTCTTGTGTTCTCCTCTCTGCCATATTCTCTTATAACACTCGATCACTCTGACAACTTTCAGCCAGGAACACTGCCACTCCAACAAAAACAGACAAAATAGTTTTGTGTTTATTAATCATTCACACAGTATCATGTTTCAGGTGTCTTCAGTTCCTCCTAAGTTCCCCTAACTCCTAACTAACTTCCACTTGGTGTCAACTTCACACATTGCAATGTTGCAGTGCATAACATTTTTCAAGATTGTGACTCCTGCAAATGATGTGGGTTTGCTGCACAATAAAGTAATTTCATTTTAAACTGTTATAAATACGGTGAAAAATTCAATCTAAGCATTAACTTACAAGTCGTTTTTCTCGGAAGTCTATGCCAACTGTTGAGATGAAACGGTTATTGAAGGTTCCATCTGTATACTGATAAAGGAAGCTCGTCTTCCCTACTCCAGAATCACCCAGAGCCAGAAATTTAATTAAGTAATCATAATCCATTGTAGAAACGTAATCTGCGGCTGTACGTGAAAAATAAAAATGGCATAAGTATGAAAGTGCAATTGTTGTATAATTACATAAGTGACAAAAAGGAATGAATTTAGGAAGATAAACTTTTATTATGAACGAGGTATTTAAAATACTTATTTCATAATAAAAGTTCCTTATCTTCATAAATGCGTCCTTTACATATACTATTCTTGAAAGCTATAATAACCATGTTTACAACACTGAAAGTTCATAACCTCATTTACGTTAGATCCTGAAATCACGAGGACATTTTAATTTAGTTTATAAGCTTGGGATGTGGTCAAGTTTGAATTGTCTAAATGACTTTCAGTTTTCTCCTAAAACCCCACTGCTTATCTTTTAAAAAGGACATTCTGCGGACCACCACTGCAGCTGGTTGTCCCATTTCAATCACCATTTCCACCCCTGTCCACACAATAATTTATTTATTCAGTTCGGTTCGGCCACTTCAGAACAAACTAGGGACGAATATATTAGTCATTGCTTGCATTTCTTGGACACAGCGCATATCCCCGAAACACATACGAATTATACCCATTACATAGCTCAGAAGTATATGCACCTCTTCTTACATATTCCACAATTTATTCTCCTAAGTTGGCAACACATCACTGTTTACTCCCACTACACATGAATGTGGACAAAACCACCTTCCACTTCTGTGTAAGTTTTTTGACGTTATATATGACTATTTATGTAGTCAAAAGTATCACCTGTTTCACGATTATTTCCGTAATATAATATGAATTACTATGCAAATTCACATGAAATGCAAACATACCTGTTGCAGTGTCAACACCCTCTATGAAACAAATGATGGTGGCAAGGAATATAGAATTTAAAGAGATAAAACAGATGGGATGTAACATGTAATGTAATCATTGAATTGTCCCTTGGTAGTGTATCAGGGTTCTGTCTGATTTGATTGACTGCAGGTTATGGATGTGAAAGTAGAAGTTGAATATTGGTGAGTTTCTTTAAGTACGTGCGTATAATTCACGCGGCATCGTTTTAAAGTATGTTGTCTGCTCTGCAACGTACCTAAAGCGTAAGCAAAGAGGTCGAGTGCGCCTGGATGAAGTACGGTGTAGGTTCAAAGTGGAAGTCGTAATGATTGTACAGTATTTATGGTTGCAATACTTAATGAAAGTGACCCTGCCAGGCGGTGACAGGTTACGTATGCCACCTGAAGTCTTTTCTATACGGAACTTGCCCACTTTAACACCGTCCAGCACCCATCTTGCTTTTGCACAGG